>Ga0209018_1000502_pt1 | contig 35973 bp, 24 predicted proteins | sample YNPBryBLVA2012_FD_185814 | JGI IMG/M metagenome (GOLD analysis project Ga0209018, IMG submission 185814) | Anoxygenic and chlorotrophic microbial mat microbial communities from Yellowstone National Park, USA - YNP Bryant BLVA 2012 (SPAdes)... ...
CATCGCCGCCTCTTCGGTCGCTTCGGCTGTCGCGGCTTCGGTGGTCTCCTCGGTCGGCTCGACAGTCGCTGCTTCCGTCGGCTCCTCGGTGGCTACTTCTGTGGCCTCGGCAGGAGCTTCTTCCGTTGCCTCAACTTCCTCGCCCTCTTCGGCGACGGCAGGGACGAACTGGCCATCGCGGACGACGAAGAGGCCGAAGACGGGGTTGCCGCAGTCGCCGTTCTGATCGCAAGACAACACGCCGGTGACGCCGACGTAGCCGCTGGTGTTGCGGATGGCGTCCACCAGGGCAGCGCGGTCGATGACCAGGTTGCCATCGGCGTCCAGGGTGCCGACTGCCTCGATGGCGTCCAGGATGACGCCGGTCGCGTCATAGGCGGTAGCGTGGAAGGGGGCGATGGGTTCTTCGCCATAGGCTTCCACGTACTTGGCGATGAACTCGTCGTAGGCATCGCCAGCCGGGGGCACGGGGGCGGAGGCGTAGACGCCCTCTGTGGCCTCGCCGGCCAGGTTGATCACCTCTGGGGTGTAGATGCCGTCGGCGCCCATGAAGGGCACGTCTTCGAGGCCCACGTCGGCGCGCTGCTCGATCAGGCGCGCGCCTTCGGCCACGAAGCCGCCGAAGTAGATCAACTCCGGCTCTGCCGAGGCGATCTCTTCCAGCACGGCGCGGAAGTCGGTCTCGCCCACGTTGATGGCCTGCCGGGCCACGACCTCGCCGCCCAGTTCGATGAAGGTGTCGGCCATGTTGTTGACCAGACCCTCACCATACGGACTGCCGTCGTGGATGGTGGCGACCTTGCGCACGCCCAACTGGTTGTAGATGAAGTCCGCCGCCACGCGCCCCTGGAAGGCGTCGTTGGCGACCACGCGCACAAACGCCGGGCTGCCGCCGTCTGCCGTCAGGTCCACTGCCGTGCACGACGGGCTGACCATCACCAGACTGGCGTCGGCGTACACCGGCACCGCCGCCCGGCAGCTCGACGAGCACATGTGCCCCACCACCGCCACGATGCTCTCGTCGCTGGCGAAGCGGTTGGCCACCGTCGCCCCACCTTCTGCCGAGCACAACTCATCCTGCGGGTCCAGTTCCACCGTGAACTCGACCCCGCCCACCGTCACGGTCGGACGGTCGGCCAGTTGCAGTTCTGCCCCGCGCTGCTCGTCTACGCCCAGCGGCTCCAGCCCTTCGCCCGACAGCGCCGCCGCAAACCCGATCCGCACCGGCTCACCCGGCGCAATCGTCACCACCGCTGCGCCTGCCGGCGCCATCGCCGCCTCTTCGGTCGCTTCGGCTGTCGCGGCTTCGGTGGTCTCCTCGGTCGGCTCGACAGTCGCTGCTTCCGTCGGCTCCTCAGTGGCTACTTCCGTGGCCTCCTCGGTCGGTGCTTCAGTCGCTACCTCGGTCGGCTCTTCGGTGGCTTCCTCGGTCGGCGTTTCCGTCGCTTCCTCGGTGGCTTCCTCGGTCGGTGCTTCCGTCGCTACCTCAGTCGGCTCTTCGGTGGCTTCCTCGGTTGCTACTTCGGTGGCCTCTTCAGTGGGCGCGGCCACTGCCTCAGTCGCCTCTTCGGTCGGTGTGGCAGACGGACGCGGTGTGGCGGTTGCACCGCCGCCGCAAGCCGCCAGCGCGAGCATTGCGATGATTGCCAGAGTCAGCAATCCAAACCACTTTTTGCTCATCAGCCCTTCTCCTTGATCATTCAAACGCTTTCATTATGGAAGCCAACCCAAATAAGCCGAAATGGTGCTATGGGCACCAAATCGGCACAAACGCAACTGGGAACAGATGCTCGAACTGCACCTCCCAATCATGCTGTTGGTGGCTTCCTGGTAAAAGAGATGCGCCCGTATAAAGGCGACAGTGAGGGTATCATATCGCAACAATGCAGCTTGTCAAACAAAAAGTGCACAGTTGCTTTCATGAAAGTGTAACAGGGACAGGATGTGAACAAGGGACCTCAGGCCCCTTGTTCGTCTATTGTATGGGAAAAGCGCGGAAAAAGCGGCAGACGCTACCCGACGTCGGGCGGCTCTTCCACGCGCTCGATGACGACGGTCACACGGGTCACTGCCGCCGCCAGCGCGGCGATGGCGGCCAGGATCACCGCCGGCAGCGGGGCAAAGATCGCTACGGCACCCATCCCGGCCACACCCAGCGTCAGGTTGACCTGGAAGATGATCTCGTTGTCGCGCTTGATGATCAAGCGGCGCACATTGCCTTCACGGATCAGGCGCTCAACTTCTTTGACCAGTTGATTACCCGCGACTTCCAGTTCTTCGATAAAAGTCTTGCTTCCGCCCGCCGGCAGTTCACCTTCTGGCGCGCCCATCGGCTGTTCGGATTCGGGGCGATTTTCCATGTCAGACATTGCAGCCCACTCCTTTTGAGTATCAAGGATATTTATCTCAGCCGTTCATCTACATCTAATTATACGCGCAATACAACGGCAGGTTGCGCCTGAGGAGCATAAACGAAGTGTGTACGCCCCCGCGACCTGTGGTACAATTTTGAAACTTCGTCCGCACGGGTAACGTGTTCCTCATCACCGATCCGAAAGCTGATCCGAAAGTCGCGGAGGCGGCCCGGTGCAAACGCCAACGCCCAACATCTGGAAATTGCAGGCCCAGCACAACATCGCCGGGTTGACGGAGGCGTTGACCCACGAAGACCCGGAAGTCCGCAAGCGGGCGGCGGCAGCCCTGCGCGCGCTGGATGCCGTCGAGTCCGTCCCGGCGCTGGAAGCGGCCCTGGCTATTGAGGAAGACTGGGAGGTACAGGCCAACATCTCCGCCGCGCTGCAACACCTCGGTGGTCACACCCAATTGGAGATGTTGATCGCCCAGCGCAACATCGACGGACTGGTGAACATGCTGCATAGCCCGTCGTTGGAAGACGTGATCGACGCGGCGACGGCCCTGGGCGACCTGGGCGACCGCACCGCGACCGAGGCCCTGGTTGCCGTTTTCCGCGACGCCCGGATGCCGGACAAGGCGCGGCTGGCGGCGGCAGAAGCCCTGCTCAAGCTGCGCAGTGCGCCCGCCGTCGTGACCCTGCTGGCGGCCCTGCGGCGAGATGACTGGCTGGTGCGGCGCAATGCGGCGGCGGTGTTGGGACAGCTCCGCGCCTCCTGGGCAACCGACGCCCTGGCCGCCATCTCGCATGACCCACACCCGGTCGTGCGGCGGACGGTGCTGGCGGCCCTGCGCACCATCGGCACCCCGGCGGCGCTCCAGGCCGCCCAGGATGCCGAAGCCATCCAGGAAGTGGACGAGCTTTCGGCTGAATTGATGAACACGGCCCACTTCGACCTGAACGACGATCTCAACGCAGGCCCGGACGACCCGGCCCTACCCGGCGCAGACATCGACTCCGGGCCGGACGCGCCCTAAACGAGCGGGGCGGCACACAGGCCACCCCGTCTTGCGCCCTCTCTAGCTGATCACGATCCTGGTTTCTGCCGCCGGCAGGCGCGGCGTGACGGCGCGGACCGTCACCACGCCCGGTGTGTACTGGGCCTTCACATAAAGCGCCGCCTGCCCACCCATCAGCGCGAAGGGATTCTCCCCGATCAGGTCCGCCGGGCCGTCGATCTCGAAGGTGACGACCTGGTTGGTGAACGGCAGACGGTTGCCGAACTCGTCCACGATCTTGAAGACCAGCCGTGTCATGTCGGCACCGTCGGCACGCAGTTCGGCGTCGTCCGGCTGGAGCACGAGCGCGTGCGGCAGGCCGTTGGCCGAAATGCGCTGCTCGACTACGGCCTGTCCGTTTACATAACCGACCAGCCGCAGGTCCTCGAAGCGGTCCTTACCCCACAGCAGGGTGAGGCCGCGAATCTGGTACGGCGCGTGCGGCAGGTTTGGGAAGGTTTCCCGGTCCGGCTGGAAACGCCCGTACACTGCCTGGCCGATGATGACTTCCACTTCGTCACAGTTGCTGAAGACCACCAGCGGGTCGATGCCGCCGCCGCTGCGGTCGCCCATCGTCCAGACCGTCGCGGCGCGCAGGACCGGGCGCACCGCCGGCGCAATCTGGCTCTCGTAGACATAGGCGGCGTACTTGGGCAGGCGGAAGATGTCGCTGACGCCGTGATAGCAGATGCGATCTCCGGAGCCGAATTCGCGGTGGGTGTTGTAGTCGAAGGCGCACCAGCCGATGGCCCCCGCGACGCTGTTCATGCCGTATTGTTTATCCTGAATGCGGGCGTGGCGCAGCGCGTGCTCGATCAGGCGTTCCTCCTGGTCCCAGCTTTTGGTGGGGAACATATGCCCGTTGAACTCGGTGATCAGGTGAGGGCGGTGCTGCGGCTCGACAACGGTGTTGGAGAAGTCATTGTAGGTGAACACGTCTTCCAGAAATTCGCTGTCCTGGAAGTAGCGCACGCCGCCGGTCTGGCGGGTCGGGTCGAGGTCGTGGGCTAGGGCGTTGGTGGCCGTGTAAAAGGCCGTGTTGTCTTTCGACTCGTTGATGCGCACGCCCCACAGGATGATCGCCGGATGATTGCGGTCGCGCTCGATCATGGCGCGCACGTCGCGCAGGCTGAGCTGCTGCCACGCCGCGTCGCCGATGTGCTGCCAGCCGGGGATTTCCTCGAACACCAGCAGGCCGATCTCGTCGCAGCGGTCCAGGAAGTGCGGCGACTGCGGATAGTGCGACGTGCGGACGATATTCACGCCGAGTTCGTCTTTGAGAATGTCGGCGTCTTTGCGCTGAAGCCGTGCCGGGGCTGCTGCGCCGATGTAAGGATAGGTCTGGTGGCGGTTGAGGCCGCGCAGCTTCATACGCTGCCCGTTTAGGTAGAAGCCGCCATCGTCTTTGTTGAAATAGGCTTCCCGGAAGCCGAAGCGCGTTGCCTGCCGATCCCGTTCGGCCTGGCCGGAAAGCAGGCTCACTTCCAGGGTGTAGAGGACCGGGTTCTCCGGCGACCACAGCGCGACCGGCGGGATTTGCGCAAACGCCATGTTGACCGTGATCACGTCCGGTGGTACGGTGGCGCTGGCATTCTGCGTCGCCAAGACGCTGCCTCCTGCGTCTTTCAATACCGCCCGGAGCGTGACCGCCGCCGCCTGCGCGCCCTGGTTCCTCAGGCGCACATCGACTTCCAACCCCGGCTTTGTCGAGAGGACGTTCTGCGGCCTGACGAAAAGGTTGTCAATGTGGCACGGCTCCACCAGCCGCAGGCGCACGTCGCGGTAGATGCCGCCGAAGGTCAGGTAGTCCACCACGTTGCCGTAGGGGGGAATATCCGGGCGCTCGGTCGAATCCAGCCGCACGGTCAGCACGTTCTCGCCCGTCACCAGCGCGTCGGTCAGGTCGAAGGAGAAGGGCGTGTAGCCGCCTTTGTGCTCGCCCAGCCGGCTGCCGTTGAGGAAGACCTCGCTGGCGATCATCGCGCCGTCGAAATCGACGTAGGCGCGGCGGCCCGCCAGCGGTTCGGGCAGGGTGAAGCGCTTGCGGTAGGTGGAAACGAACTGGTACTCGGCGTTGTCGAAGTTATGATGCGGCAGGACGATGTTCGTGTGGGGCAGGGTGACGCGCGCGAAGGCGTCATCCGGGGCGTCGTTGCCCAGGTCGGCGGGCGCGAACAGCCAGCCGTCGTTGAGGGGGATGATGGTTCTCAAGGAGGCTCTCCTCTTTTCGTGCGAAAACAGGCCAACGTGCCCCCGATTATACTCTCCTACAGCACGTAGCGGCGGCTTCAAGCCACCGCTACAGGCTCAATTCTCTGCGATCTTGGCGTTCTTTGCGGTGAGACGTTCTACTCCGGCCCGGCCAATCCCAACGCAAGCGCAGCGGCGGTGGCGGCCACGACTTCGGCGGCCATCTCCACCTTCTCCGGCGCGACGTTCTCATACACGTCGCCGGGCGTGTGCATCACGTCGCCCGCTTCCGTCTCCTGCCCCCACCAGGGATTCTCGCCGCCTTCCCACAGCCACGCCTCAAAATAGGCAACGGGCACGCCTTCCAGGACAAAGGCGTAGTGATCGCTCCAGTCGCCCGTGAAGCCGCCCCAGGTTTCGTCCGGGGTCGTGCCGAGCGGCAGATTCATCTCGGCGGCCAGGTCCAGCGCCAGGTCGCGCACCCAAGTCGGACCGCCTACGATCTCCGGCGCGGCGTCCTCGTCGTCCGGCCAGGTGATCTCCGCCCCGGCGTAGACGTTGAGGTTTGTGCCCACGCCGACCGAGTCGAGGTTGAGCATGGCGATCACGCTGCCGATATCCTCGCCCAGGCTTTCCACGTACATGTCCGCGCCGGACGGATTGCCGCCCTCCTCTGCGCCGAAGGCGACGAACACCAGCGTGTGCACCGTGTCCAGGTCGGCCAGGGCTTCAGCGGCGGCGAGCATGGCCGCCACGCCGGAGGCGTTATCCCCCGCGCCTGTGCCGTCTGTGACCGAGTCCATGTGCGCGCCGACGACGATCATCTCGCCGTCGCCTGCCAGCGTGGCGATCACGTTGCGGGAGGTGACAGGCTCACCTTCCGCGTCTTCCTCCTCGGCGGGCGCGACGGTCTCGAATGCCTGGATTTCCACCGCATAGCCCCAATCTTTAAAAGCGGCAGCGATGTAGTCGGCGGCAGCGGCCTCTTCTGCGCTGCCCATCGGGCGCGCGCCGATGTCCACCGACAGCGCCTCGACGTGCGCCATCACCATGTCGGCGTCGATCCGCGCGGTGAAGTCCGGCAGGCTGCCCTGAGCAGTAATCGGGGCAGGTGCGGCTACCAGCAGAACCAGCAGGGCCGCGAGAATCACGAATCTCCGGTGCAACATCGTTTCCTCCTTGTACGAGTTCGCCGTTGGACGCTTCCATTGTAGCGCGGGCCGAGGCGGACGCTACAATGGCGCAGAGGTAGGGGATGTGCGCCCTTGCCCCCTGCTGCGCGCCGACTTTCATCCAACCAGAGAGGAATGCCGTGAGCTACCGCAATCCCGTGCTTCCAGGCTTTCATCCCGATCCGAGCGTGTGCCGGGTTGGGGAAGATTATTATCTCGTCACGAGCAGTTTCGAGTACTTCCCCGGCGTGCCGGTCTTTCACAGCCGCGACCTGGTGCATTGGCGGCAGATCGGCCACTGCCTGACCCGCCCAGGCCAGCTTCCGCTGGAACGCGCGCCGAGTTCGACCGGCATTTATGCCCCCACGATCCGCTACCACGACGGCACATTCTATATGATCACGACCAACGTCTCTGATGGCAGGCATTTCTACGTCTCTGCCCAGGACCCGGCAGGGGAGTGGTCTGAGCCGGTGTGGATAGACGTGCGCGAACAGATCGGCGGCTCGATTGACCCTTCGCTCTTTTTTGACGACGACGGCGGGGTCTACCTCACCTGCACCGGGCCGGGGTGGAAGATTTTTCAGGTTCAGATCGACCTTGCCGGCGGCAAACTGCTCGCTGAACCGCGCCTGATCTCGCGCGGAACCGGCAACCGTTGTCCCGAAGGCCCCCATCTCTACAAGATCGGCGGCCTTTACTATCTGATGCTGGCCGAGGGCGGCACCGAGTACGGCCACTTAGAAAGCATCGCGCGCAGCACAAGCCCCTGGGGCCCGTTCGAGCCGTGCCCGCACAACCCGATCCTGACGCACCGCAACGTCGAGTCGCCCATCCAGGCCACCGGACACGCCGACCTGATTCGGGCGCATGATAGCTCGTGGTGGCTGGTCTTTCTCGCCGTGCGGCCCAACGGCTACCCACCGTGCTATCACCTGGGCCGCGAGACGTACCTTGCTCCGGTGACGTGGACTGCCGACGGCTGGCCGGTCGTGGGGGACGGCGGCAAGGTTGCCCCGGTTATGGACGTGCCGACTCTGCCGCTGCATCCCTGGCCCGCGCTGCCCATCCGCGACGACTTCGACGCCCTCGCCCTGGCGTTGCAATGGAACTTCTTACGCAACCCGCGCGCGGGGGACTGGTCACTGACGGAACGGCCCGGCTGGCTGCGTCTGAAGGGATCGGCGGTCGGGCTGGACGACGTGGACTCGCCCGCCTTCGTGGGCCGCAGGCAGCAGCACTTCGCCTGTCGCGCGACGACGCTGATCGACTTCGCGCCGGGGCGCGACGGCGAAGAGGCCGGGTTGTGTGTTCGCATGAACGAGCGCCACCACGCCGAGATCGCGGTCACGCGCCGCCTGGGACAGCGCCGCGTCGTGGTGCGGCAGCGCATCGGCAGCCTTGTGGCGGAGACGGCAAGTATAGATGTAGAGCCGGGGCCGCTGGTGCTGGAAGTCCGCGCCGACCGCGACACGTACCGCTTCGGATTCGCGCCGGTCGGTGGGGATGTGCGTCTGATCGCCAGCGCTGAGACGCGCTACCTGTCCACCGAAGTTGCCGGGGGATTCACCGGCGTCTACCTGGGCCTGTATGCGACGGGGCGCGGCTGCCCGGCCCTGGCCCCGGCGGATTTTGACTGGTTCGACTATACGGCATTAGAGGAGAGCGAAGCGTGATCATGCAGCCTGTCCACGTCAGTGCTAATCGGCGGTTTCTGGTGCAGGAGGACGGCACGCCGTTCTTCTGGCTCGGCGATACGGCCTGGGAGCTGTTCCACCGTTGTACCCGCGAGGAGGCCGAGCTGTATCTGGAGAATCGCCGCCGGAAAGGGTTCACCGTGATTCAGGCGGTTGCACTGGCCGAGTTCGACGGTCTGCGCGCGCCCAACGCCTATGGCGATTTACCCCTGTTGGACGAAGACCCGACCCGGCCCAACGAGGCGTACTTCGCGCACGTGGATTTCATCGTCCGGCGCGCAGCGGAAAAAGACCTGTACATCGGCCTGCTGCCGACCTGGGGCGACAAGGTGATCCCCATCTGGGGTAAGGGACCGGCCATCTTCGACGCACGTAATGCCCGTGTCTATGGCCGCTGGCTGGGCGAGCGTTACCGCAATCAGCCCAACATCATCTGGATTCTCGGCGGCGACCGCCCGCCGTTCTACCGTGACCGCGACTTCGCCCCCATCTGGCGCGCCCTGGCCGCCGGAATCCGCGAGGGCGTGAACGGCCACACCCTGATGACGTACCATCCGGTCGGCGGAACCAGCTCCTCCGTGTTTCACGACGATGACTGGCTCAGCCTGAATATGTGGCAATCCGGCCACGCGGACCCCGACACGGCGAATTGGGCGATGATCGCCCAGGACTACGCGCGCACGCCGATCAAGCCGGTGCTGGACGGCGAACCGTGTTACGAGGATCACCCCGTCAACCCGTATACCCGGCAGTGGAAGCCGGAATACGGTTACTTCGACGATTATCCCGTGCGCAAGCGCGCTTACTGGGCAGTGCTGGCCGGGGCATGCGGACACACCTACGGCAATCACAGCATCTGGCAGATGTACGATGAGCGGCGCGAACCGGTCACCTTTCCGCGCATCACCTGGCGTGAGGCGCTGGACCGCCCCGGCGCGGCGCACATGATCCACCTGCGCCGCCTGGTGCTTTCTCGCCCCTACCTGACGCGCATCCCCGATCCGGGCCTGCTGGCTTCCGGCGCGGGGGAAGGCGGGCGGCATGTTCAGGCCGCGCGCGACGCCGACGGCAGTTATGCCCTGATCTACATCCCGAGTGCGAGCCGGACGGTTGAGGTAGACACCGCCGTCCTGACCGGCGAACGTCTGAACGTCACGTGGTACGATCCGCGTACCGGCGAAGCGACGGCGGCAGGCGACATCGCGCGTGGGAAAGTCTGCGCCTTCACGACACCTGCCAGCGGTCCTGACTGGGTGCTGGTGCTGGACGACGCAGCGCGTGGCTTCGGCCCGCCGGGGCAGGGATAGCCGTCCGCGCAGATTGTCACCGGGCGTAGGGCGCAGCCTTACGCCCGATAGACTACCTCGCCCTCGACCATCGTCAACCGCACGCGGTGGTCGGCGTCGAGCAGCACCAAGTCGGCGTCATGCCCAACGGCCAGCAGCCCCTTGCGGTCTGCGATCCCCATCTGCCGCGCGGCGTTCAGGCTGGCAAGCGGCCACGCCTGCGCCAGAGTCAGTCTGGCCGCCGCCATGATGTTGCGCAGCGCCGTGTCCATCGTCAGGATACTGCCCGCCAGTGTGCCGTCCGGCAGGATTACCCGACCATTTTTGACGCGCATGATGCGATCTTCCAGGGGATATTCCCCATCCGGCATCCCGGTTGGGCTGACGGCGTCCGTCACCAGGATCACCCGGTCGCGCCCTTTTGCCCGCACGACCAGGTTCATGACCACCGGATGCACGTGGATGCCATCGGCGATCAATTCGCAGACGATGGCGTCTTCGGTGAGCACCGCCCCGACCGTGCCGGGGTTGCGGTGGTGCAGCCCGACCATCGCGTTAAAGACGTGCGTCACCTGGCGCAGCCCCAACTGCGCGGCACAGGCAATTTCTTCCGGCCCGGCTTCGGTGTGCGCAGCAGAAACGGTGATCCCGCGCCGTGTGGCCTCTTCGATCAGCCAGTGGTTTTCCGGAAATTCCGGCGCCAGCGCGATCAGACGGATCACGCCCATGTCCAGCCAGGCCAATGCCTCTTCGCGGTCGGCCCGCCGCACGAAACGGGGGTCCTGCGCGCCCTGCTTGCGCAGATTGACATAAGGCCCTTCCAGATGCGCACCCAGGATCGCCGCGCCGCCGGTGGGCTTGCCCACCAGAGAACGGATCGCCTCCAGCGCCGCCGTGATCTTCGCGCGGGACTCGGTCCAGGTGGTCGGCAGAAAGGCCGTCACCCCGTGCCGGGCGTAGAACTGCGCCATCACGCGCAGGCCTGCGGGGTCGGCGTCCATCGTGTCGTGGCCGAGCGCGCCGTGCACATGCATGTCGATGAAGCCCGGTACGACGGCGCAACCGGAGGCGTCGATCTGCGCTGCGCCGGGCAGATCGGGCGCAGCACCGGCGCCGAATGCCGCGATTCGGCCTGCTTCCACCAGCAGCCAGCCGTCGAGGGTGTCGTCCTCGCCGTCCGGGCGCACGATTCGCCCGCCGTAGATTAACGTCTGCAATGCCATGCGTCGTTTCCTTCCTTGCACAGATAATCGCCGGGGCGCGGCATATCACGCCCCGGCGTAATGTTGCACCAACGCCAATGCCAGCAGCGCCGCGCCGATTACGGGCGGGTGCTGCGCATTCACCAAAGGTATCTGCGGCAGGCGGCGGGCCAGGGCTGCCGCGAATTGCTCTGCCAGAAAGCTGTCCGGCGCGGTCAACAGGCTGCCGGCTAACGCCAGCGGTGCGGATTCCTGCCCCAGGGCGCGCAGGGTGGCCTCGACCTGAAGCACCAGGTCTTCGGTTGCCTGCGCCACGATTCGTCGCGCCGCTGCGTCGCCGTCCCTGGCGGCGTTGCACACCAGCGGTGCCAGCGCCGCCAGGCTTCCTGGCTGAAAGGTCTCGCCGCGATAAAGCCAGCGGATCAGGGCTTCGGGATCGGGCAGGTCCAGCGCGGCCAACAGGTCCTGGGTAAGTCGGGTTGCCGGGCCGCGCCCGTCGTAGGCGTGCATCACGGCACGCAGACCCGCGCTGCCGATGGCATAGCCGCTGCCCTCGTCGCCGATCAGATAGCCCCAGCCGCCGACTCGCACGGTCTGTCCTGACGGACCGATGCCCCATGCGCCGCTGCCTGTGCCGGCTTCCAGCAACATTCCCTGCCGCCCACCGTGCGCGCCGACCAGGGCGATCTCCAGGTCGGAACTGAGCGCCAGTGCCGCGCCGGGCAGAAGCGGTTCCAGCACGGCACGCAACCGCTCCGCGTGCCGGTTGCCGGGCGCACCCGCCAGCCCGATGCCCAGGGCGGCCACGTCGCCCGCCGAAATACCCGCCGAGTTCAGCGCCGCCCGGATGACCTCTTGCAGCACCTGCGCCGTTGTTTCCCACCCGACAGCGGAAGGGTTGCCGCCGGGGCCTTTGGCCTGCCCATACAGGCGCAAGGCGGCATCGACAACAGCCGCGCGTGTATGCGTCCCCCCGCCGTCGATGCCGATAACCAACGCCGTGTTCTTCACCCTGCTTGCCCTTTCACAGATACGAATTGTAGCGTCGGCTTGAAGCGGACGCTACCGTCTGCACCGAAGCGCCTCCGGCGCGAGCGGTGTGGAAAACCCACAGCGGCCTTCCACAAAATCCAGGCGTCTTTGCGGGCACAGGGCAGAAGGACGGATTCCAGTGGTTGACAGCCTTGCGCGCCTGTTGACAGCGCCGGATAATGCTCCTATACTTCCCATCATCACACAGTGAGGTCTCATTCAGGCGAGAATTCCCCCTCCCTGCCTTAGTGAGGAGGCTATAGAATGCAAGGCAACAGCGGCGGCTTTCGGCTCGTTGTTCGCCGGGGTCCACAGCCCAACCAGGTGTACGAATTGAATAAGGATGTGGTGGCGTTGGGGCGTGACATCACCAACGACATTGTGATCAACGACCCCGAAGTCAGCCGCCACCACTGCCGTATTGTACGCGGCCCTGGTGGCTATACCCTGGAAGACCTGGGTTCGACCAACGGATCGTTCGTCAACGGTCAGCGTCTGACCGGCGCACGACCGCTGATCAATGGCGACATGATCGGCCTGGGCGAAACGGTCACATTGGGTTACGAAGGGGGGGCCATCCAGACCCCGTCGGCGGGTTTCGCGCAGCAGCAAACCCTGATCGGCTCGACTGCCCAGCCGCAATCCTATCCTCCCACGCCGACCGTCGCGCCGGGGGGCTATCCGCCGCCGTCCCAGCCGCAACCCTATGGCGCCCAACAGCCGCAGCCCTATGGCGCACCGCAGGTACAGCCTTACGGCGCGCCGCAGCCGGGCCAGCCGTACTATGCGCAGGACCCGGCTTACTACGGGGCCGATTACCTGGAAGAGCCGCGTGCCAGCAATGCGGGCCGCTGGATCGCCATCGGCTGCGGCTTTCTGGTGGTGCTATGCATTGCAGTGGCAGCCATCGGCCTGTTCATCATCGATGCCCAGGACCAGTGGTGCCGGGTGCTGCCCTTCATCGCGGAGATGTTTGGGCGCGATTGTTCGCCGGGCGCGCTGCTGCCGCTGCTGATCGGGCTGCTGTAAAGCTCTTCTACCTGTTTACCTGGCCTACAGCGCCGGACACCGTCCGACGCTGTTTTTTTACGCTACCGGGATGGACGGTTTTGTTCATCCCGGCACGATGAACGACACCTCATACGGCGGCTGGACATAGTTCCCATCCGGGCCGACGATAATCAGGCGCAGGAAGTATTGCCCCGGCTGTAGCCCGGCGGCATAGAGCGTTTCTAGCTGCCCGTTGATGACCGGTTGGTTCTGCACCAGCCCCAACGTTACCCAGTCCGGGAACTGTGGCCCGCGAATCTCGAACTTGTAAACCTGGCCCTGGTCCGGCAGGATGGCCGCCGTGCCCATGATCGGGATGTTGTCGCGCACTTCCTGTCCCGGTGCGGGGGAGCTGATGAAGGCCGTGATCACCGCCAGGCCGCTGCCGCCTTGACTCTGGGTCGCGCCGGTGAGCATTTCGCCAGTGCAGGCGATGTTCGGCAGGAAGGGGATGTTGCGCGCCCTGGCATACTGGGCTGCATACACGGCATCTTCGGCTACCGGCGGCGGAGCCAGGAACAGCAGCGCCTGCGCGCCCGGAATCTGCGAGGCGACCTCCTGCGGGATCAGACAATAGCGCGGGATGGGCGGCGTCGGTGCGCCGGCCTCGACGGGGATGGTCTGCGCGACGGCCTGGGCTACCGGCTCCGGCAGCGGCATGACCAATGTCTGGATAATGCCGCGCTCGATCTCGGTGTACTGTGGCCCGTTCGCCGCCGGATCAACGGTCAGCAGCGGCGGCGCGAGCGGCATCTGGGATGGCACCAGGTTGCCCGCCCCATCGGGCACCAGCGGCGGGCCGTCGAAAACCCATTCCTGGCGTGTGGACGTGCAGGCGGTAGCCGGGTCTTGCAGGCTGCTGATCTGGCAGATTTCCTGGCGACTGATGCCCGGCGGCGGCGTCAGGGCGTCGGACGCCAGCACGCCGTCTTGGGCCAGCACGGCCAGCAGGTCGGGGTCGCGGTAGATCGCCAGCAGCAGATCGTGCCAGATCGGGGCCGCCCCGGTGAGGCCGCTGGTGTTGATCATCGCGCTGTTATCGCTGTTGCCCGCCCACACGCCGATGGCGACGTTGTGCGTGAAGCCTACCGTCCAGTTATCGCGTGTGTTGTTGGTGGTGCCGGTCTTGACGCTGCTCACGATGTCGCCGGTGTTGAGCGGGCTGTTGGCGCCCATTGCCGGCGTGCGCGCGGCGTTATCTGCCAGGATGTCGCTGATGGTAAAGGCGATGCGTGGGTCGAGCGCCTGGGTGCCGTAGGCCAGGGCATTGACGGTTCGCTGCGTACCCTGACCGCGGGGGCAGGCATTTTCGTACTGATAGAGGATGTTGTCGTCGGCGTCCAACACACACAGGATCGCGGTGGTGGGGACGAGCGCGCCGTTGTTGGCAAAGACGCTGTAGGCGCGGGTGAGTTCCAACAACGTGACTTCGCCGCCGCCCAGCGTCAGGGACAGGCCGTAGCGTTCCGTGTCGGTGCCCAAACTCTCCACACCGAAACGCTGCATCAGGTTCAGCAGATAATCCACGCCCACCTGGCGGAGCGTCTGCACGGCGGGCACGTTGTAGCTGTTCGCCAGGGCGTCGCGCACGCGCACCGGGCCGTGATAGGTGTCGTCGTAGTTGACCGGGATATACATTTCCTGGCCGGGGATGCCGATATGCGTTTCGGTGTCCCAGATGATGTTCGCCGCCGTCCAGCCCTGCTCCATCGCGGCGGCATAAGTGAAGGGCTTCATCGTGCTGCCAGGCTGACGTGGCGCGGTGACGACGTTCACCCGTCCGTCGATGCCGTCATCCCAGTAATCCACACTGCCGACCATCGCCAGGATTTCCCCGGTCAGCGGGCGCGTGACTACGACGGCGGCGTTGGTCAGGTGGTGGGCGTCGCGCAGGGCGGCCACCTGCTGTCGCGCGATCTCTTCTGCCAGGTCCTGATAACGCAGGTCGATGGTGGTGTATACCTGCAAACCGCCGGTGGTGATTGTCTCCGGCGGGTAGCCAAGCGCAGCCATCAGAGCTTCCAGTTCGCTGCGCGCGAAGACGGTGAAATGCGGTGCAACCAGCGGCACGTCTGGGCTGGCGTAGGAGAGCGGCTCGCCGTAGGCGGCGCGCGCCTGTTCCTGGGTGATGTAGCCCTCTTCCAACATCAGGTCGATCACCAGCCGTCGCCGCGCCAGGACCGCCTCTTGCACTGCCGGGTCGGGGTCAAGCGGGTCGAGGTCTGCCGGAGCCTGGGGCAGCCCCGCCAACAGCGCGGCCTCGCCAAGCGTCAGTTCGGCGGCGGGCTTGCCGAAGATCGTCTGGCTGGCCGCCTCGATGCCGTAGGCCAGGTTGCCGTAGTAAATCTCGTTGAGATACAGCTCCAGGATGTCGTCCTTACTCATGCGGGTGGTGAGGATCATCGCCAGCAGCACTTCCTCGATCTTGCGCTGAAGGCTGGCGGTGGTGCGATACTCGTAGTCGAAGGCGATATTGCGCACCAACTGCTGCGTGATCGTGCTCGCGCCGGGGCCGGTGAAGGCGTCGCCGGTGTTCAAGAGGTTTTGCAAGGCGGCGCGGAAGACGCTCGGCAGGTCCACGCCGGGATTCTCGTAGAACGTGTCGTCCTCGATGGCGACAGTCGCCTGGGCCACATAGGGCGGCAGGTCGGCCAGATGGACGGTCGTGCGCCGCCCTTCCTCAAAGATTTGGTACAGTTCACTGCCGTTGCGGTCGTAGATGGTTGTGGTCTGGAAGACCCGGCGCTCGTCGATGTTTTCCAACCGGGCCAGGCTTTCCTCCAGCCGGGCGCTCAACGCGCTGACCACAACCAGGCCGACGATCAGCGTCAGCCCGACGAAGACAATCACCGCCGCGCCGAAGGTCAGCAGGCAGCCGCTCGACAGGCAGCCGCGCCGCCGACGCTTTGGCTGCACACGCTGCACACGTGGCGGCCCGTAGATGGGATACGGCTGCGGCGGGCCGTAGTTCGGCTGGGCCGCGAAGTTCTGCCGGGGCGGGTAGATCGGCGGTTGCGAAGGTGAAGTCTGCCCAGGCGGTGGTTGCACCCCGTAATAGGGCGGCGAGACCTGCACCGGCCGGGTCGGTCCCGCGTAAGGCGGCGGGACAGGCCCCGCGTAAGATGACGGAACAGGGCTGGTGTAAGGCCGGGCGTAGATCGGAGTCTGCGACTTTACGGCTGGCGAAGAAGGCGGCGTCACGGCGTGATGGCGCTGCGTGCTATCCGGCGGCGCAGGGGGAATGACCATCGACTCCGTGTCATCGTCGTTGGGCGCAGGTTCGGGCACGACCGGGCCATCTTGCGTGGCAGCGTAGGCCGGATCGGGCGGCAGTAGTTCCGGCGGCAGGGTCGGCTGCGTCGGCTGGGACGATTCGGGCGATTCGGGCTGAGGTGCGTCTGTGTGTTCAGCGTCGGGTTGATCGGTCATTGCTCTTGGCTTACAACAGCCCAAGCTGGTTGGGCGGGTTATCGGGATGGTTGCGTCCAGTTTAACACGCGCCGCCGGGCGCTACTATGCCACAACCCTGTATTTGCCCTACGCAACCCCGACTATTCCAGTCTCGGCCTGCCGCCGCGCAGCAGGATGAACAGGCCGATCAGGATCAGCGCTACCGGCCAGAAGCGCCCGACCTGCTCCAGCAGCGACAGCCCGGCCTCGCCGAACGTCATCAGCAGGCCGATGCCGCCGAGAATGCCGCCGGGGATCAACGGCCACCAGTGCGGCTGACCGCCCATCAGGCGCGTCAGCGGTATGATGGCGGCGAATCCTATCCCCATGCAGATCAGGATGATCGCCCCATCGTCGATGCCGCCGAAATTCGGGCTGCCGCTGACCAGCCATACACCCACCCCGATCCCGGTCAGGATGCAGCCGGGGATCGCCAGGCCGGGGCTGCGTGTGAGAAACGCGGCCACCAGGAAAACCCCGCCCAGTCCGATCAGGATCAGTCGCCCCAGGTCCAGGGACGGGGCGAAGTTCATCAGCAGGAACAGCAGTCCCAACCCGATCAGGATCGCCGCGCCGACCAGCCGCCCACTCTGGTTGCCCTCGCCCTCCATGGCCCATTCGTTTTTGCGTTTATCTGTGCTCACGTTGGTTATCTCCGGTTATCGGCGACAGGAGCGCTTTTGCCGAACGCCCCCGCGAAAATGCTGTGCTCTCTATTCCTCGACGGGCACATTCAGGCTTTCCCAGGTCTCCTGGCTGACGAACTTGGTCAGTTTGCGGCCATCTGCCGTCCTGCCGCGCAGACCGTAGCGCACCTGACCTTCGTCGGTCGTGAAGGTCGTTTTGACGACGCTGCTCAAGGGCAGTTGAACCTTAGCGCGAACTTTGACATCGTAGAACTCAACCGTCGCCACTTCGCCGGGCGCGGGTTCCACCGCCGGGGCTGCCGGTTCGGGCGCAGGAGCGGCAACGGGCGGCTCCGGCTCGGCCAGGGCTTCGTCGATCTGCTGGCGCAGGCGGTCACTGGCAGAAGGGGCGTAGCCCGTGCGGGGCGACACCACCGGCGCGCCGGTGAACAGCGGCGGCTCATCTTCAGTAGTGCTTCTCCGCTTTTGTTCCCCGCCGGGTCGTCGGCCTATGTTGAGCAAATCTGGGCGCACGGTGCGCAGGAGCAGGAAGCCGCCCAGCAGGATCAGCAGCAGCGGCCAGGTGAAGCGCCCGAACAGGCCAAACCCGCCACCGAAGATCAGCAGTTCAAAGAACGCGCCGAACACGATGAAACCGATCAATCCCCACTGCACAAAGGCGCGCCCGGTCTGGTACGTCCCTGCGCTGTTGGTGCGCTGACCCATGTAAATCAGGCCCAGTCCCAAAAAGACCGGGTACAACGTCCAGATGTAGGCCCAGCTTTCCCAGTGTCCGGTCCATTGCTGGAACAACAGGATCGCGCCGGTGCCGGTGACGATGGCGCCGGGGATCGCCAGGGCCGCCATGCCCGGCTCGCCCTTGACAGCAAAATACAGGAACGCCAGCCCCGGAAGAATAATGATGAACGGCCAGAATGTCCCGATCAGGCTGAAGTCAAAAAGCTGCCCCAGCAGCAACATCACGCCCAGGCCGATCAGGATGACCGCCAGGATCATCCTGCCCTGGTTCTCTGACCTTGAATTCATCGCGGCCTCGCTTTCAAAAGTCCTCTATCGCCCTCTTGTGCGTTTTTATCCTGTCTGTCCATTATACGCAGCACAGGGGAGAAAGGTTCCGGCAACCAAAAGCGTAGGCAATTCTTTGCACCCTTTGTTTCACGTTCCGATTGCTGTCGCACGTGCTATACTTGGTCCGCAGTATCCGTCCTTGAAGGAGACCACATGATTGCAGAAACCGCCCGGCGCGTGCGCGAAAACGTCCAGCGCGTCATCGTCGGCAAGGAGACAGTGATCGACCTGGCGCTGGCCACTGTGCTCAGCGAGGGGCATATCCTGCTGGAAGACGTGCCCGGCACGGGCAAAACGACCCTGGCAAAAGCCCTGGCCGTGTCGCTCGGCTGCACCTTCCGTCGTATTCAGTTCACCCCCGATCTGCTCCCCAGCGATGTGACCGGCGTCAACTACTTCAACCAGAAGACGCAGGAATTTGAATACCGTCCCGGCCCGATCCTCAGCCAGATTGTGCTGGCCGACGAGATCAACCGCGCCACGCCGCGCACCCAGAGTGCCCTGCTGGAAGCCATGCAGGAGCGCCAGATCACGGTGGACCTGGAGACGTTGCGCCTGCCCCGGCCTTTTTTGGTGATGGCGACCCAAAACCCGGTCGAACTGGAAGGCACTTTCCCGCTGCCGGAGGCGCAAATCGACCGTTTCCTGATGCGCATTGACATCGGCTACCCGACCGCCGAAGAGGAAAGCGCCATCCTCACGCGCTTCCGCGTGGATGACCCGCTGCTGTCGCTCGCGCCCGTCACCGACCCGGCCACCGTACAGCAGATGATCGCCGGGGTGCGAGAAGTGCGCGTCGAGGCCAGCGTGCAGGAGTACATCGTGCGCGTGGCGCGCACCACCCGCGAGTACGGCGAGATCGATCTGGGAGCCAGTCCGCGCGCTACGTTGGCCCTGTTCCGCGCCAGCCAGGCGTGGGCGGCCATTCACGACCGGGACTACGTGCTACCCGACGATGTGAAGTTCCTGGCGCCCTACGTGCTGACGCACCGCATCATGATCAGCCCGCAGACGCGCCTGCGCGGGCGCAGGCCGGAGGAGATTGTGATGGACATCGTGAACACCGTGCCTGTGCCGGTCGAGGTGTAACACTTGAACACCCGATCCACCAACGGCAGGCAGGAGCGCCCCCGTCAGAGTGGCCCCGGCGCACAGTTTTTTGACTTCCGGCAGGAAGAACTGAGCGCGCTCGACTTCGATGAGATCGAGGCCCACTTCTTTGTGCATGGCGACCGCGCCGCCCCCGGCGACAGTGTGCGCAGCCTGATCAACCATCGCTGGGTGGGCATGGTGCTGTTCATCTTCCTGGTCGGCGCGGTGCTGCGCAACGCGGCCCTCATGGCGCTGACTGGCTTCATGCTGGTGGTGATCGCTGCCGCCTGGCTGTGGAGCCGCGCCGCGCTGCGGCAGGTGGGCTACGCCCGACGCTTCCGGCATCGCCGCGCCTTTCCCGGCGAGACGCTCGAACTGCAAACGGTGGTCGAAAACCGCAAGCTATTGCCGCTGGGCTGGCTCCAGGTCGAGGATTCCTGGGCGACCGAGATCGGCCCGGTGGACGAGGCGCTGCTCTCGCCGACGCAACACCCGGAGATCGGCATCCTGGTAAATGTCTATACCTTGCGCTGGTTTCAGCGCGTGCGGCGGCGGATTCCGCTGCTGGCGCGGCGGCGTGGCGTGTACCGCGTCGGCCCGGCGAAGGCGATTTCCGGCGACCCGTTCAGCCTGTTCGAGCGCGAACGCCCGCTGGCCGGCGCGGAACGCCTGATCGTCTACCCGGAGGTCAAAACGTTGGCCGAACTCGGTTTGCCGGTCAAGGACCCGCTGGGCGAAATCCGCACGACGCAGCGCCTGTTTGAAGACCCCAACCGCATCATGGGCGTGCGCGACTACCGCCCCGAAGACGGCCTGCGCCACGTCCACTGGAAGGCTACTGCCCGTGCGGGCCAGATGCAGACCAAGGTCTACGAGCCGACGCGCAGCGTGAACATCGTGCTGTGTCTCAACGTGGCGACCTTTGAGCAGCACTGGCGCGGCGTGTGGCCGGATATGCTGGAATACACCGTCACGACGGCGGCCTCCCTGGCCTACTGGGGCGCGATGCAGCATTATGCGGTGGGCGTGGTGGCGAACGGCACCCTGGCCCACGCCGATCAGCCGTTCCGGGTGCTGCCCAGCCGCGACCGCGATCAACTGATGCGCCTGCTGGAAACGCTGGCCGGGGTGAGCTATTTCGTCACGGCGGAGTTCGGGCGCTTTTTGCTGGAAGAAAGCCCGCGTCTGCCCTGGGGAGCGACGCTGGTGCTGCTGACGCCCTACGTCAACGACTCGATCCGCGCGTCCATCGACCGGCTGCGCGACGCCGGGCGGCGGCTGGTGCTGATCGTGCTGGGCAAGGCTGCGCCGGAGCCGATCCCCGGTGTGCTGATCCATCACCTGCCCATCGCGGGCGACGCGCCATCGGACCTGGCGCCGGACGACGAAGACACTCTCACACAGGAAACGCCACGTCAGCGTTTTTTGCGCGAGCGGGCAAAACAGACGGGAGAGTTTTGAGTGTTGCGTTCTGCGTTTTGAATTCCGAATGCAAAACTTATCCCTTAAAACGGTTCTGAGAGGCAACGTGTGACCTTGCTTGAACGCCTGCGCGACCCGGAAAACGTGCGCGCGCCGCTGGATTTCCGCCAGGAGACGACCTACGTCCTGGCGGCTTTGATGGAGACGATGTGGATCGCGCCCTGGTTCGCTGCGCTTGCGCCCGGTGCGCGCGACCTGCCGTTCTCGTTGCTGCTGCTTTATCTGGCGGGCAACGTCCTGGCGGCCATGTTGATCACGCGCCTGCTGGATAGCTGGGGGATGTGGGCGAACCTGCGTCAGATCGTTTTTTTCACCGGGCTGATCCTGGCGGTGCTGCTGACGGCAGGCGTGGTCCTGCCGCAGACGCCCGCCGTCCCCGTGATCGTGGGCAACGTCGGTCCAGACGGGACGCCGGTGCAGCAGATCGCGCTGCCGCCGCTGCTGATCGTGTTGGCGTTGGTGGCGCTGCTGTGGTGGCGCGGGCTGCGTGTGGCGATTGTCGTGCCGACCGTGACGCGCGTGGCCTTCGGCGTGCGCCTGGGGATCCTGGCCTTTCTGATGGCAGGTGTGTTCTTTTACGATCAGCGCGCTGCCACGCTCACGGCGCTGCCGCTCTTTTTCTTCTGTGGCCTGCTGGCGACCAGCCTGGCACGGGCGACGGCGTTACGGGCCATGTGGCGGCAACCGGTGTCTTTCGGCCCGTCATGGACGGGTTTTATGAGTCTGGCCGCCGCTGCGACAACGTTGGCCGGGCTGCTGGCGGCAGGCATCCTCAGCGGCCTGGACCCGGACGTGATCTGGCGGGTCGTGCAGCCGGTGGTGATGATCCCGGTGCTGATTGTTGGGCTGCTGCTGACGCCGCTCTTTTTGCTGATCCAGATGCTCGTCGAGGCCTTGATTCCGCTGCTGGCCGGTTCCGGCCTGATGGAAAACGCGCTCCAGATGCCGGAGCTGGAGCTGCCCCCGCCGCAGGATCGCCAGCCGCCGCAGCTTCTCCAGCAGTTAGAACAGCTCTTCAACGCCCTGGGCGGCATTCAGGTCTGTCTGACGGTGCTGGTGATGGTGATCATCGTCGTCGTGATCGTGTTGACGCTGCGCCAGCGGCGCAGTCTGGCGGCGGCGGGCCTGGATGAGCGCGAGGACCTGGAGAGCGACGTGTTGGGCGGCCTGCGCGATGCGCTCCGGCGCGGTCTGGATGCGCTCGGCAGCGTGCTGAACGCGATGGGGCAGTTCGGGCTGGGGCGCGACCTGTTCGCGGCGCTGACCGTGCGGCGCGTCTACGCGCAGATGGCCCGTCTCGCAGCCAAGCGCGGTTATCCCCGTGCGCCGTCGGAGACGCCCTACGAGTACCGGAAGGCGCTTGGCCAGGCGTATCCCGGCCTGGACGACGACGCGGCCCTCGTCACCGAGGCTTACGTGCGCGTGCACTACGGCGAAGTGCCGGAAAGCGCCGAGGCGCTGCAAGAAGTGATCCGGGCATGGGAACGCCTGCGCGCCGGCCCCGACCCGGCGACGCGGCCCTGATCTACCCTGCTGCCAGAGGATGCCAGCGTCGGCTTGCAAGCCGACACTGCCCCATACAACACACCCCAACGGCGGAAAGGCTTACCCCCCTGCCTCGTTGAGTGCGTTCAGGCGGCTGATCGCGTCCGGCAGGAAGGGATAGCTGTACACGCTGCCCCACAGTTGCACCCACTCGTATTCACGCCGCGCGGCTTCGAGATCGTTCCGCTCGTTCCGCCCTTCCAGGATCAGGCCGCGCAGGTAGTGGCGTGACCCCGACTCCTCCTGCGCCAGCGCCCGGTCGATGTCGTTCAGCGCGGCGTCGTACTGTTCCTGGGCCAGCGACACACGCGCCCGGTACTCGTAGGCCAGTGGACGCAGGGCATCCGGCAGCCGTTCGGGGAAGTTCCCGGCCAGAAGTTGTTGCGCTTCGGTAAACGCCTGGCGATAGGCTTCCTCGTTGCGCGGATTGGCCCCATCCACCAGCGCGCGCGCCTTGAGTAGCCGCAGGTCGTCGCGGCTGCCGTCGATAGCCAGCAGGGCGTCGGCGTCGTCAATCGCCACGCCGAAGCGCCCCAGACGGTAAGCGACCTCTGCGCGGCCTTCGCGCGCCGCGATGTTGGTCTCATCAAGCCGCAGGGCCGCGTCGAAATCCTCAAACGCCTGCGCGTACTGCCGCCAGCGCAGATAAATCCTGGCGCGGCCCAGATAAGCCGGGATTTGCGCCGGGGACGCTTCCTCTGTGTTCAAGGCCCGACTGTAGGCGGCAATCGCCAAGTCGTAGTTGCCCTCGCCTGAGCGGGCGTCGCCCAGCAGTGTCCAGCCTTCGATGCTGCCGGGGTAGAAGAACAGGTATTCCTGAAGGTGTAACACGGCCAGTCCGTCGTCGCCGCGCGCCATGTCGGCCCGCGCCCGCAGGAGGTAGGCCGCCTCGGCGCTGGGATCGATATACAGAGCCGCGTAGGCGTCTCGCTGGGCGTCGGCGGGCTGGTTACGGGCCAGGTCAAGTTCGCCTTGCATGATCCACAGGTTGGCGTCGCCGGGAAGCTGCGCCTGCCCGTCGGCAAGCACGCGGGCAGCGGTGTTGAAGTCGCGCGCGGCGATGGCATTTTGCGCCCACACCAGGTACGGCAGACGCATACGCGGGTCGCCGGCAATGGCCTGTTCGGCATAGCGGTTCGACTCGCTGTAATTCCCCAACGCTGCGTGCACATAGGCCAGGCCGGCGAGCATCACGGCGTCGTTGTCGGGGGAATCCTCGCGGGCCAGGCCCTCTTCCAGGATTTCCAGGGCGCGTTCGGGGTCGCCGGAACGAACGCGCGCGATGGCCTCGTAGAGGTAAGGGTTGGGGTCAAAGCGGAATTGTGTATTCTGGCGCTCGCTGGCGATGGTCGGCAACACTTCGACGTACTGTCCCCGCTCCATCAGTGCGACGGCCTGTTCCAGGGCGCGGCTCAACACGCGGGGATAGATCGGCGTGGGGGTCATCTCGGTGAAGATGTCGCCGTGCGGCATCCGTGCGTCGAAGGCCGGGGTGGGCGTGTAGGTCAGTTCCGGGGTAGGCGAGGGCGTGGGGGTAAAGCCGGGTGTGGGCGTCGGGGTGTTGGTGGGCGTGGGGCTGGGCGTCCACGTCGGCGCGAGGGCGATAACATCCGGGTTGTTGGCGATGAAGAGTCCCCCGACGGCCAGCAGGGCCACGACGATCAACAGCGGCACGCCGCGCACGGCCAGCCGGTAGAGGAAGGCAGCGCGCTCTCCAACGCGCCCGCGCGTCTTGTGCGTCCAGACAATATCGGCGTAAGGATCGGGCAGCGCCAGGACGCGCTCCAGGATCGGTTCCAGCGCGGCCTGCGCCGCCTGGACTTTGTCCGGTGTCAGGCGGGGGATAGGGCTTTTGACCTCGGTCGGTAGAGGCGCTTCTGCCGCTGCGGCCCCTTCCGGCGGGGTGACGGCTACGCCCAGTGCGCGCAGCCCCTTGAGCGCCATCTCGTTCTGGGGATTGATCTTGAGCAGTTCCCGCAGACAGAACACGCGCTCGCGGTCGTCTTTGGCGACACTGCTCAACCACAGCCAGGCCGTCTCGTTACGCGGGTTCAGGCGGATGGCATTTTGCAGCAGGCGACGCGCGTCGTCGTTTTGTCTGGCTTTGGCGGCGGCGATCCCCTGTTGCAGATATTGAAGGGCTTGATCCTCAGACATGCGCCTCTACGCCCCCTGATTTTTTGGCTTGACGCGGACGCCCTCATTGTACAACAACCCACGCCGCGCCAAAAATGCGCCTGCCGGTGCAGAGTTAGGCGTTCTGCGTGGCGGGTTGAATGCCCCGCTTTGGCACATTCCACACAGCAGGTTGAACTCAAAACTTTGAACTGTTTATCTTTTACCAGTCCCAGATTTGCGACCAGGCTTGCAGCCAGTGCTCACCCCGGCTGACCACCTTGATCTCGCTCTCGACCACCTCCACACCGGGCCGGCCTTTGTATTCTTGCAGCCTGTCCACGCTGGCGAACTCGACGGCCACCGTCGTCGGTCTGGCCGGCACATAGGGCTTGACGGCCTTCAGATTTTGCAGCGCCTTCTTCGCGCCCTCTTCGATCATCTGCCTGGCACGGACGGGCGGTACGTGCTGAGCCGAATAGCGCGACAGCCCGCGCTTGACCTGCACGGTGGTCAGGCCGTCGCCCAGGGCGGCCTTTGCCTCACGGCAGGCGGCGGCATCTCCGGCGACCAGCAGCACCGGGACGCCGTAATGCCCCCACCAGGCGGCGTTCAGCGCCGTCTCGCCGACCGGTTCCCCGTTGAACCACAGGTTACGCCAGGTGCTCGATGAGACGGTGTGGCATAGCACGCCGTCGGGCGTGCCCATGCGAGCGTGCGCCCCAACAATCAACACGCCATCACAGGGCTGCTCCAACAATGCCTCATAGTGCAGCCAGGAGTGGTGCGCCACCCAGGTGCAGTCCGGCTCCAGCAGTTCCCCGACGTAGGAGTTGAAGGATCGGGGGCCGCCCGCGCCGTGAAAGTCGATGACCACGACCTCGTCCGCCCCTGCTGCTTTTGCGCCCCGGATGGCGGCGTTGACTTCCTGGGTGTAGAGCACGCGCGCTTCTTCATAGGCAGACTCGCCGTTCGACACCTGCTCCCAGGTGGTAATGCCGCTGACGCCTTCCATATCGGACATGATCACCACGCGCATCGGAAAAATCCTTTCTGGAAAAACGGTGCCTCCTGAATATACAAAAAAGCGCGGCGCAATGCACCCGGCTATTGCTGCACTGTGCCGGAGAATCAACCCCGCTGTTGCTGCGTTGATTACATTTGTCCATTGTTCGCCTGAAATCTGACATTGTAAAGCTAAAACATCCCCGACATATAATCGAAGCTACACTGTTGCTTTCCTCGCAGCTTCTCATAGACGAAAACAGCCGATTTTCTCTTGTTCCCGTCTTGTTCAGGAGGTGAAAAACGCATGGACATACTGACTCTGTCGCGGCTGCAATTCGCCGTCACCACCGTATACCACTTTTTCTTTGTCCCATTGACCATCGGGCTGGGGCTGCTGGTGGCCCTGATGGAAACCGCCTACGTGCGCAGTGGCAACGAAGAATATAAGCGCATGACCAAGTTCTGGGGCAAGTTGTTCGTCATCAACTTCGCTATGGGCGTGGTGACGGGCATTGTCCAGGAATTCCAGTTCGGCATGAACTGGTCCGAATACTCGCGCTTTATGGGCGACATCTTCGGCGCGCCGCTGGCAATCGAGGCGCTGCTGGCCTTCTTTCTGGAATCGACCTTTCTGGGCGTGTGGATTTTCGGCTGGGATCGCCTGTCGAAGGGCCTGCATGCCCTGACGATCTGGCTGGTCGCCATCGGCACGGCCCTGTCGGCTTTCTGGATTCTGGTCGCCAACTCCTTTATGCAAGAGCCGGTCGGCTACGCCATTCGCAATGGCCGGGCGGAAATGACCGACTTCGGGGCGCTGCTGGGCAACCCGCACGTGTGGGTGCAGTATCCGCACGTGCTGGCGTCGGGCGTCACGACGGCGGCGTTCTTCGTGCTGGGCATCAGCGCGTGGCACCTGCTGCGCAAAAAAGAAGGCTGGGAGATGTTCCACCGCTCGTTCAACTGGGCGGCAGTGTACGGCGTCATCGGCACGGTGCTGGTGGTGCTGGTGGGCCATTCCCAGGCACAGCACATGGTTCGTGTGCAGCCGATGAAGATGGCTGCCGCCGAGGCGTTGTGGAATAGCGAAGACCCGGCCTCCTTGTCGCTGTTCAGCATCGGGCGGCTCGACGAGAATAGCCAGTGGCAGGACGTGTTCTCCATTCGCGTTCCGGGCCTGCTCAGCTTTCTGGCGTATAACCAGTTCAGCGGCGAGGTTCAGGGCCTGAACGGCCTTCAGGCCGAATACGAGTTGATCTATGGGGCGGGCAACTACATGCCGCCGGTGGCGATCAACTACTGGAGTTTCCGTGCGATGGTGGGCGCGGGCCTGTTGATGTTGGTTCTGGCGTTCTACGCGCTATACCTGGTCTTCCGGGATCAAAGCGCGAACAAGCGGTGGTTCCATCGCATTTTGCCCTTTGCCATTCTGCTGCCTTACCTGGCGAATACGACCGGCTGGTTCCTCACCGAGTTGGGCCGCCAGCCCTGGATCGTTTTCGGCGAGATGCGCGTGGAGCAGGGCGTCTCGCGCAACGTGCCGGCCAGCACGGTGCTGTTCTCGCTGGTGGCCTTCACCCTGCTCTACGGCGTGTTGATGGCGGCGGACGTGTACCTGCTGCGCAAGTTCGCGCGCAACCCGGAAGAAGTGAATCTGATCGACGCGGACGCCCCGGCTGCCCTGGACCGGGCCTTTTCAGGAGACTGAGACATGGAACTCAATTCCCTGTGGTTTACCCTGATCGCAGTGCTGTTTATCGGCTTCTTTTTTCTGGAAGGCTTCGATTACGGCGTGGGTATCCTGATGCCTTTCCTGGGCCGGAACGACCGCGAGCGCCGCGTGATCATCAACACCATCGGCCCGTTCTGGGACGGCAACGAGGTCTGGCTGATTACTGCCGGAGGCGCAATGTTTGCCGCCTTCCCACACTGGTATGCCACGATGTTCAGCGGCTTCTACCTGGCGCTGGTGCTGATGCTGCTGGCGCTGATCGTACGTGGGGTGGCCTTCGAGTTCCGCAGCAAAGACCGCCACCCGCGCTGGCGGCGGCTGTGGGATTGGCTGTTGTGTGGTGGCAGCTTCATCCCGGCATTGCTGTGGGGTGTGGCCCTGGCGAATGTCGTGCGCGGCGTGCCCATCGACGCCGAGATGACCTATGTCGGCACGTTCTTCGACCTGATTAATCCCCTCTCGCTGGTGGCAGGAGTAGCGGCGCTGGTGGCCTTCATGTTGCACGGCGCGATTTTCCTGAGCCTCAAGACGGACGGCGAAGTCCGGGCGCGGGCAGAACAGGCTGCGAGTCGTCTGTGGCCAGTCGTGGCGATTGTTATCGCGCTGCTGGTGATCCTCGGCTACACCCAGACGGATATTTTCCGGCAGTTGGGCATTAACCCCGGCGTGAGCGCGCTGGGATCGGGCGCGGCGTTGCTGGCGGTGGGCTGGCTGCTGCGAGACAAAAACTATAGCTGGGCTTTCGCGGCAATGGGCCTGCACCTGGCCCTGACGATCATCACCGTGTTCCGGGGGCTGTATCCGCGCGTGCTGGTCTCCAGCCTGGACCCGGCCTATAGCCTGACGATCACCAACGCCTCATCCAGCGAGTACACGTTGCAAATCATGACTATCGTCGCGCTGATCTTCGTGCCGATTGTGGTGCTCTACCAGGCGTGGAGCTACTGGGTGTTCCGCAAGCGCATTAGCGCAGAAAGCAAACTGGAATACTAGCGGGCAGCGAAGCTGCAAACGTGGGAATGTCGGGGCGGTTCACGGACCGCTCCCTTGCACGGGACTAGCGGCGAAGGACAGGCCGCTGCCCGTTGCCCTGGGCCGTGACAGCGAGAGGGGCCACCTGAAAATCCGGCTTTTAACAAGAGCGGCGGACCGGGTCGAGTCCGCCGCTACGATGAACGCGCGATAACTGTTTTAGCGAGAGAAAGCCAGGGGGAGTCTGTGCTTTTGCTACCGCTGGTGCTCTCACCGCGACATGATGAGGTTGCCGCCGATGAATCTCGACCGACGCCTGCTCCGTCTTGCCCGTTCCGTTCGTGCGCTGCTCCTGTTTGCCGTTGGACTGGGCGCGCTGGGCGGAATCCTGCTCGTGATCCAGGCGTGGCTGCTCAGCCGGACGATCAACGCTGTATTTCTCGGCGGGGCGACCCTGGCCGACGTGACGCCGCTGCTGGCGGCGCTTGGCGTCGTCGCCCTGGTGCGCGCCGGGGCGGTGTGGGGCAGTGAGATCGCGGCGGGGCGGGCAGCAGGCTGGGTGAAGGATGACCTGCGCGCGCGGCTGTTTGAGCATTTGCTGGCGCTGGGGCCGCTCCATGCGCGGGGCGAGCGCAGCGGCGAGCTGGCGAATACCCTTACGACAGGCGTGGAGGCGTTGGACGCTTACTTCGCCCAATACCTGCCGGGGCTGGCGCTGGCGGCGCTGGTGCCGCTGACCGTCCTGCTCGCCGTCCTGCCGCTGGACCTGCTCTCCGGGCTGGTGCTGCTGCTCACCGCGCCGCTGATCCCTTTCTTCATGATCCTGATCGGCAGGCTGGCGGACGCCGTCACGCGGCGGCAATGGGCTGTGCTCAGCCGCATGAGCGCGCATTTCCTCGACGCGCTGCAAGGGCTGACCACGCTCAAGCTGTTCGGGCGGAGCCGGGCGCAGGTGAACGTGATCGCCCGCATCGGCGACCAGTTCCGGCAGACCACGTTGGGCGTGCTGCGGGTGGCCTTCCTCTCGGCGCTGGCGCTGGAACTGCTGGCGACACTCAGCACGGCGGTGGTGGCGGTGCAGATCGGCGTGCGGCTGCTCTACGGCTACCTGGACTTCGAGCAGGCGCTCTTTTTCCTCGTGCTCGCGCCGGAGTTTTACCTGCCGCTGCGGGCGCTGGGCGTGCGCTTCCACGCCGGGGTCGCCGGCGTGACGGCGGCGGCGCGCATCTTCGAGATTTTGGAATCCAACCGCCAAGACGCAGAGGACGCCAAGACGGAAGATGAAAGCGCAAACTTGGCGTTCTTGGCGTCTTGGCGGTTCGATGGCATTCGCTTCGAGAACATCTCCTACACCTACGCAGAGGCAGATGGCCCGGCGCTGGATGGCGTGTCCTTCGCGCTGAAAGCCGGGCAGATCACGGCGCTGGTCGGGCCGAGTGGTGCGGGCAAGAGCACCATCGCGGCGCTGCTGCTGCGCTTTGCCGAACCCCAGCGCGGGCAGATCACGGCGGGCGGCGTGCCGCTGGCGGCGATTCCGGCGGCGGATTGGCGCACGCATGTGGCGTGGGTCCCGCAGCAGCCGCATCTGTTCTACGGCACGGTACTGGATAACCTCCGGCTGGCGCGCCCTGACGCCACGATGGACGAGGTGATCTGGGCGGCGCAGCAGGCGCACATCCACGACGTGATCGCCGCCCTGCCGCAGGGTTACGACACGCTCATCGGCGAGCGCGGCGCGCGGCTCAGCGGTGGGCAGGCCCAACGGATCGCCCTGGCGCGCGCCTTCCTCAAGGATGCGCCGCTGTTCATCCTCGACGAGGCTACGTCCGGCCTTGACCCCGAACACGAGGCCTGGCTGGCCGAGTCGGTGGAGCGGCTGGCGCGCGGGCGTACGACCCTGATCATCGCCCACCGCCTGAGCACGGTCCGCCGCGCCGACCTGATCCTGGTGCTGGACGGCGGGCGCGTGGTGGAGCAGGGCAGCTATACCCGCCTTTCGCAAGATGACGGCTTATTCCGGCGGCTGGTGGTGGCCTATGAGGGATAGCATGAGTCGTCGTACCGTCTTCTTCCGCCTCCTCCGGCTGGCGATCCCGTTCTGGCGTTGGATGGCGCTGTCGGTGCTGCTGGGTTTCCTGACCATCGCCAGCAGCATCGGCCTCATGGCGACCTCGGCCTGGGTGATCGCTCATGCCGCCCTGCGTCCCTCGATTGCCGACTTGCAGGTAGCGATTGTGGGGGTGCGCGCGTTCGGCATTGCGCGCGGGCTGTTGCGCTACCTGGAACGGCTTGTCTCGCACGAGGCGACTTTCCGCCTGCTGGCGCAGATTCGCACCTGGTTCTACCGCGCCCTGGAACCGCTCGCCCCGGCCCGGCTGATGCAGTATCGCAGCGGGGATTTGCTGGCGCGCATCGTGGCAGACGTGGACACGCTGGAAAACTTCTATATCCGCGCCATCGCCCCGCCGCTGGTAGCCGTCCTGACCGCCGCGCTGATGGTCGTCTTCCTCGGCGGCTACGATCCCCTGCTGGCCGGGGTATTGCTGATTTTCGTGCTGCTGACTGGAATCGGGCTGCCCGCGCTCACTGGCCGGCTGGGACGCGCGCCGGGTCGGGCTATCGTGGCGGCGCGCGCCGACCTCAACGCGGCGCTGATCGATGGCGTGCAGGGCATGGCCGATCTCGTCGCCTTTGGGGCCGAAGGACGGCAGGCAGCCCGCATCCGCGAGATGAGCGGGCGGCTGGTCCGGGCGCAGAACCGCATGGCCGCGATCACGGGCGTGCAAAGCGGCTTGAACACTTTACTGGTGAGCTGGGCAACTCTGGCCGTGTTGACCGCCGCTATTCCGCGTGTGCAGGGTGTGGACCTGGCACCGGTTGCCCTGGCGGTGATCGCCAGCTTCGAGGCGCTGGCGCCACTGGCGGCTGCCGCGCAGACGTTGGAAAGCAACCTGGCGGCGGCGCGGCGACTGATGGAGATCGTGGATAGCGCTTACCCCTTACCCCTCTCCCTGAGGGAGAGGAGGGACAATGTGACCGACTTTCCCTCTGCGGTTACGAAGCAGGGAACAGGGGATAAGGGGGATGAATGGAGAGGCAGCGCGGGGGGGCTGGCTATCCAATCCCTGCGCTTCCGCTACGCGCCGGACTTGCCGCCCGCGCTGGACGGGATCGACTTCACCCTGCCGGAAGGGGGGCGGCTGGCGGTGGTGGGGCCGAGCGGCGCGGGCAAATCTACGCTGATCAACCTGCTGCTGCGCTTCTGGGATTATACTGAAGGCGAAATCCTGCTCGGCGGACGCGACCTGCGCGAAATTCCTCAAGATGACGTGCGCCGGCAGATCGGCGTGGTGGCGCAGTCCACGCACCTGTTCAACACGACGATCCGGGAGAACCTGCTGCTGGCCCGTCCCAACGCGACCGAAGCCGACATGATCGCGGCGGCACAGCGGGCGCAGATTCACACGTTTATCGCCAGCCTGCCGGACGGCTACGATACCTTCGTCGGGGAACAGGGCTTGCGGCTCAGCGGCGGCGAACGCCAGCGCATCGCCATCGCGCGCGCGCTGCTCAAGGACGCGCCGATCCTCATTCTGGACGAGGCGACGGCCAACCTGGACGCCGTCACCGAGCGGGCGGTCATGGGCGCAATCCACGATCTCATGGCGGGCCGCACGACGCTGATCATTACCCATCGGCTGGTGGGGCTGGAGATCGCGGATGAAATCCTGGTGATGGACAAAGGGCGGGTCGTGGAGCGCGGGCGTCACGCCGATCTGCTGGCAGCGGGCGGCCTCTACCGGCGGCTGTGGGAGTTGCAGAACCAGGTGTTGGCGGAACAATAGTGCGCAGACGACACAGGTGGAAATAGATTCGCACAGATTTTCATACCTGGAACTTCTCACACCCGTCCGGCGTCTTGAGAGCGAACCGAATCGCAACCAAGAGTTACGGAGAGACGGAAGATGAAACGTACGCTGCTATGGGTTATCACCGCGCTTTTGCTGCTGAGCGCGGCGATTCCTGCCTTTGCCGACGGGATCATCATCCCGCCGCCGCCCCCGCCCGGCCCGTTCACCAACCCTGCGTGGCTGACCATCCGCTATCACCGCGTGGACGTGACCATCGATAACCAGGTCGCTACCACGCACATCGATCAGGTCTTTGTCAACGAGGGCCAGTTCACCGCCGAGGGGACGTACCTGTTCCCGCTGCCACAGGGCGCGACGGTGAGCGAGTTCACCATGTGGGTCAACGGCCAGCCGATCCAGCCGCAGATTCTCGAAGCCGACGAGGCCCGCCGGATTTACAACAACATCGTGCGCCAGATGCGCGACCCCGCCCTGCTGGAATACATCGGCACGAACGCCATCCAGGCGAACGTGTTCCCCATTGGCCCCGGTGAAGAACGCCGCATCGAGATCGAGTACCAGGAAGTGCTGGACGTGGAAAACGGCCTGGTCCACTATGTCTACCCCTTGAACACCGAGCGCTTCAGCGCCCGCCCGCTGGAAGACGTGTCCGTGACGGTCGAGATCGTCTCGAACGACCCGATCCAGGCCGTTTACAGCCCTAGCCACCGCGTCGCCATCGACCAGGACGATGACTTCCACGCGCGCGTCGGCTACGAAGACCGCAACGTGCGACCCGACACCGACTTCAGCCTGTACTACAGCGTGGCCGAAGGCGACATCGACCTGAACCTGCTGACTTACCGCGAGAGCGCCAACACCAACGGCTTCTTCATGCTGATGGTCGCGCCGCCGGTCGAAGTGACCGCTGAAGAGATCGTTCCGAAGGACGTGATCGTGGTGCTGGACCAGTCCGGCAGCATGTTCGGGGACAAGTGGGACCAGGCGCGCGAGGCCGTCGCCTACATCCTGGACAACCTCAACCCGGAGGACCGCTTTAACGTTGTGGTCTTCAGCACCGGCTACCGCGTCTACGCCAATGAACTGCGCGGCCCCGACCGCGCCGACGACGCGGCAGACTGGGTACGCGGGCTGGAAGCCATCGGCGGGACCGACATCAACGCCGCGCTGACCGCCGCGCTGGACATGGCCGACCCGGACCGCCAGACGGTGATCCTGTTCGTCACCGACGGCGTGCCCACCGAGGGCGAGACCGAAACGAGCGCCATTCTGGACAACTTCGCGGAACGTGCATCGGACAACGTGCGGCTGTTCAGCTTCGGTGTGGGCGATGACGTGGAGACGTTCCTGCTGGATACGCTGGCGCAGAACCATCACGGGGCCAGCAGCTACGTCCGGCCTGACGAGCGCGTGGACGAGGAAGTGACCGCGCTCTATAACAAGATCAGCTCGCCCGTGCTGACCAACATCGACCTGGAATTCGACGGCGTCATGGTCGAGGAGATGTACCCCGCCGAACCGCTGCCGGACCTGTTCGCCGGGACGCAGTTGATCATCGTCGGGCGCTACCGCGACAGCGCGGAAGGGGCGTCGGTTCGCCTGAGCGGGGAGGTCAACGGCGAGCGCATGACCTTCACTTATGACGGCCTGGACTTTCCGGAGGATGCCGGGGGCGGCTCCGGCACGGATGCGGAAGTGTTCATTCCGCGCCTGTGGGCCACGCGCCGCATCGGCGCGCTGCTCAACGAAATCCGCCTGCACGGGGAAAGCGCCGAACTGGTGGACAGCGTGGTGCGGCTAAGCCTGCGCTACGGCATCATCACGCCCTACACGTCCTTCCTGATCCAGGAAGACGACATCTTCACGCAGACGGGGATACAGGGGGCGCGCGAGGAACTTGCGCAGAGCATAGACCTGGCCTTTGAAGCGCCTGCCGGGGCCGCTGCCGTCGATGCCGCCGAGGGGATTGGCGGGGCGATGAGTGCCAATGCGCCCGCGCCGATGCCGACCTTGGCCGCACTGCCGAATACCGCCGGGGGCTACGTCGAGACGCGCGAGGTCATCCGCCAGGTGCGCGACAAGACCTTCGTCAACCGCGACGGGGTGTGGATCGACACCGAATACCAGGCCGACACGATGACGCCGACGCCGGTGGTGTTCCTCAGCGACGAATACTTCGCGCTGGTGGACGCCAACCCGGTGCTGGGCGACTACTTCGCCCTGGGCCAGCGCGTGATCGTGGTGATCGACGGCGCGGCGATTGAGGTCGTGGCGGAGTAGACCCGTCTTTCGCAGGGGCGCGCCACGGCGGCGTGCCCCTGCCGCTCTACATGCGGAATCGTTCCCTTGACGCCTGCCCTGCCCGCGCTTATAATTTCTCACACTGTAACGCCCGGTGGAGTTGCGCCGGGCCTTTTTCTGAATCCAATCGCCTGCTCGAAGAACCAATCGCTGGAGAAGTTCGATGGGTCCGCTTCCCAAGAGAAAACACTCCCGCGCCCGGCGGGATCGCCGCCGTGCGCACGACGCGCTGAACCTGCGCCACCTGGTCCGCTGTGAGAAGTGCGGGGAATACAAGCCGTCGCACTACATCTGCCCGAACTGCGGCACCTATGGCGGCGAGGAAATCATCGAAGTCAAGGAAAAAGAAGCCTAGTTCCGGCGTCGTCGTAAATCAGCGCCAGCCGTGCCCCGCCTTGTGCACGGCTTTTTCTGCTGCAAGGATTATGCACCGAGGACGCAAAGGGGGATTTCTTTGCGCGCTTTGCGGGGTTTGTGGTGAGCTTTTTCCCGGAGGATAGCCAGGATGACCGATTGGACGCATACCGCGCTGCTGTTCCCCGGTCAGGGATCGCAGGAGATCGGCATGGGCGCGGAGATCGCCGCTGCCTACCCCGCCGCGCGCGCCGCCTTCGACGAGGCCGATGCGCTGCTCGGCTTTGCGCTCTCGAAGCTGTGTTGGGAAGGCCCCGCCGAACAACTTGACGACACCATCAACACCCAGCCCGCACTATACGTGGCCGGGATCGCCACGCTGCGCGCGCTGGAAGCGGAAGTCGGCCCCGTGCGACCCGCTTACGTGGCCGGGCACAGCCTGGGCGAACTGACTGCGCTGGCGGCGGCGGGCGCGATGTCCTTTGCCGACGGGCTGCGGCTGGTACGCGAGCGCGGTCGGCTGATGAAGCAGGCAGGCGTGCAGTCCCCCGGCGCAATGGCCGCCCTGCTCGGCCTGGACGCAGCGCAGGTACGCGACCTGTGCGCGCAGGCCGTCGCCGAGACCGGCGGGCGGCTGGTCCTGGCCAACGACAACTGTCCCGGTCAGCTTGTCATCTCCGGGGACGATGCCGCCCTGGCGCGCGGCCTGGAACTGGCAACTGCTGCCGGGGCCAAACGCGCCGTCAAACTGCCGATCAGCATCGCCTCACACTCGCCGCTGATGGCCCCTGCCGCCGAGGAATTCCGCCGTGCGCTGGCGGAGACGGCTTTCCGCGCTCCCCAGGTGCCGGTGATGGGCAATGTGAACGCCGCGCCGCTGACCGATGCAGACGCGATCCGGGAAGAACTCGGCGCGCAGTTAACCTCGCCCGTCCGCTGGACGGAGAGCGTTGAGGCGCTGGCGCGTGCAGGCGTGACCCGGTACGTCGAACTGGGGCCAAAGGATGTGCTGGTGGGGCTGGTCAAGCGCATCGACCGGGCCGGGGAGCGCGTGGCAGTGAACAGCGTCGCCGCGCTGCGTGCGTTGGCCCAAAACTGATCTGGAACGTCCGTTTGTGCGTTTGCCACAAAACAGATGGGTTAACCTACATCTAGCGTTGTAGGGGATAAATCCGTTTAAATGTACGCATATATTTGTTCTGTTGTCCGAAGAGGCCGTCGATGTTCGCGTACCGTTATTCACCTGTTGATTGTTGGGTAGCCCGTAAGCGGCTCGTCTTCGGCGTCTGACACGCTGG
>Ga0209018_1000505_pt1 | contig 35818 bp, 31 predicted proteins | sample YNPBryBLVA2012_FD_185814 | JGI IMG/M metagenome (GOLD analysis project Ga0209018, IMG submission 185814) | Anoxygenic and chlorotrophic microbial mat microbial communities from Yellowstone National Park, USA - YNP Bryant BLVA 2012 (SPAdes)... ...
GGCACCCTGGACGCCGATGGCAACCTGGTCATCGACCGCGCTGCCCTGGTGGACGCCATCCGCAACACCAGCGGCTATGTCGGCGTCACCGGCGTGCTGTCTTGCGACCAGAACGGCGACTGCGGCAACCCCGTCTTCGGCCTCTTCGTCGTCCGCGATGGCGAGTTCGTCCCTGCCGTCGCCGAGTGAACCTGCCGGAGCAAATCTGGCGGTTTGCGCGCTGACGCGGTAAAACTTTGTCAGTTCCTCGGCGGAGGGGGGAAACCCTCCTCCGCCACTTCCGCCCGGCGATTGAAGAACGGTAGCGATTTGTCTGGCAATCCCCTGTTGATGGCCTTTTTCCGGGTTTTTAAAGTTCACGTAGCGCCCAAAGATGTGTTTTTGCCGTTCCGGCAGTTAAGAGACGGGAGCCGCCTATGGCGACACAAGTTGGCGACATACGCGCCGAAATGACGGATCGAAGCAACCCGGCCGCGTCTGCGCTGGGCTACGTCAGCCGCAATCTGCTCACCATCCTGGGGCTGATCGTGCTGGCATGGCTGATATGGCGGGGCGTGTCCACGATTGCGGCGGGTGAATATACGCTAGAAACCTTTGTGCGCCAGTTGATCTTCGGGCTGGCACAGGGCAGTATCTACGCCCTGATTGCGCTGGGCTACACGCTGGTGTACGGTATCCTGCGCATGATCAACTTCGCACACAGCGAAGTGTTCATGGCCGGGACATACATTGGCTTCTTCTTCATCGACGCGATGGACCACAGCGGCTTTCTGGCAGAAAACACCGCCATCAGCCTGTTGATCGTCTTCGCCGCTGCCATCGCCGCCTCGGTGCTGGTCGCCGTCGGCCTGGAGCGCATCGCTTACCGCCCACTGCGCAATGCCCCGCGCCTGATTCCCTTGATCACCGCCATTGGCGCGAGCACGTTCTTGCAGCGAGCGTTTCAGGGATTGTTCGGTTCCAGCCCCAGGGTGTACCCGGACGTGCACTTCTATGTCTTCCCTCAGATTTTTAACACGCTGGAATGCGGCGTGGCCGAAGGGGTAGAAGTCTGTCGGGGTCTGGACCTGATCAGCGGTCGTTACAACGTCAACGTCTTCGGGGTCGAACTGGTCTTTCGCCCGATCTATTTCCTCGTCTTTATCACCGCCATCATCATGATGGTGGCGCTGACCCAGTTCGTCAAGCGCACCAAGACCGGCAAGGCCATGCGCGCCGTCTCAGAAGACAAAGCCACCGCCGCGTTGATGGGCATCAACGTGGACCGCGTGATCGTCACGACGTTTGTGCTGGGCGCGGCGTTGGCGGGGGTGGCGGGGGTGCTGTTCGCCCTGTACAACAGCCAGGTCACACCGACGATGGGCTTTGTGCCCGGCATCAAAGCGTTCACGGCTGCTGTGCTGGGCGGCATCGGCAACATCTCCGGCGCAGCGGTCGGTGGGCTGTTTCTGGGCACGGTTGAGTCGGTCTCACCATCCCTGCTGGACATCCCTTCTCAGTTAAAGGATGTGATCGCGTTCGGCGTCCTGGTGCTGGTGCTGATCCTGCGGCCCAGCGGCATCATGGGCGAAGTACTGACCGAGAAGAAAGCGTAGCGCGATGAACATCTCCGGCAAATCCCTGCAAACAGGGTTGTATATCGGCCTGGTCATGTTGTTCGTTGCCATGATCGGGATGCTCAACGTGTTCTCCACACGCTACATCGTGGCAGATACTCTGACGCTGAGCACCATCATGCTGGTCGGCGTGTTCCTGGCGACGGGATACGTCGCTGCCGGGCAGTCTGGGAAGGGAGACCCGGCGGGCCTGGGTGTTCACGGCGCGCTGGCCGGGGGCATCGTCGCGCTGATCCTATCCGGGCTGGCGCTGATCGCGTCGCAGTTCGATGTGCGCTACGTGTTCGTCAATGTCACGCCGGAACTGGCGACCGTGCTGGCCTCCGGGCAGGAATCGCTCGTCGTCGGGCTGCTGATCCTGGTCGCCGCCGGGGCGATCCTGGGCGCACTGGGCGGGCTGGGGCGCCTGCTGCCGCCGAAACCGCGTGACATCGGCCTGTACGCCGTGCTGATGATCGTGGTGATCGGCATGTTGCAGGACCAGATCAACACGATTATCGCCCTGCCAGACGCCCTGCTGATCACCGGCTTGATCGCCGTCGGTTACGGCGTAGCGTTGCGGCGCAGCCGTGATCGCCTGCAAACGCGCCTGTTGATCGCGGCGGCGGTCGGCGCGGCTCTGGGCCTGATCCTGGCGTTGGCGCTGATCGTGGGCGGGGCAAGTGGAGCAGGGACGCCGCAGGCGTTCGGCGGCCCACTGCCGCCGATCTTGCGTTCGTTTGTCGCGGAGAAGAACGCGGCAGGGATCATCGTCCTGCTGGCGCTGGTCGGCGCGGCTCTCGGCGTGACCGGTGGTGCGTTCAGCGCCGCAACCGGTGGGACGCACACGGGCGGTGTGGTGATCGTGGCCGCTCTGCTGGCGCTGGGTGTGCTGAACAGCGCCGGTAGAATGACCGTGCCGGTGGCACTGGCAAGCCTGGTTATCTTGATCGCGGCCCGTCTGCTGATGACGCGCACCGCCGCCCAGGCCAGCCAGGCTTATGAAACCCTCAAGCCCGCCGAGCGGCGCGTCAGCCAGACGGTCATCACGCTGGCGGGGCTGGTGTTCGTGCTGCTGATCCCACAACTGCTGTCTAACTACATCAATAACGTGCTGGACCTGGTGGGGTTGTATGTGATGATGGGCCTAGGGCTGAACATCGTCGTCGGCTTCACCGGCTTGCTCAACCTGGGCTTCGCGGCGTTCTTCGCCATCGGCGCGTACACGTCGGGCATCGTCACCACGCCGAACCTTCTGACCTGCGGCGGTGTTTCCCCGGCCAGCATCCCCGCGCAAGACATCGCCACCGTCTGCACCGGTGTGACGACCTTCTGGGTCGGCTGGCTGGTGGCGATTGTGGTCACCGGCCTGTCGGGGGTGTTGCTGGGCGTGCCCGTGCTGCGGCTGCGCGGCGACTACCTGGCAATTGTCACGCTGGGCTTCGGCGAGATCATTCGCCTGGTTACGCTCTCGGATACGTTCAAGCCCTACCTGGGCGGGGCGCAGGGCGTAGCAAACATCCCGCCGGTGTCGATCAACCTGAGCGGTCTGGTCGCGGGGATGCCGCCGGAGACGCTCCAGGCGTTGGGGCCGCTGGGAGAATTTCTGCGCACGCCGCAACATCTGACCGCCCCCAACCAGGTCTACTACATCATCCTGATCGGCATTCTGGCGACGCTGTTCGTCTCGTACCGCCTGGCGAATTCGCGCCTGGGGCGTGCCTGGCGGGCCATCCGCGAGGATGAAGATGTTGCCCAGGCGATGGGCGTCAACCTGGTGCGCACCAAGTTGCTGGCGATGGGCATCGGCACGGCTTTCTGTGGCGTGGGCGGCGCGATCTTCGCCTCCTATCTGCGCTCGATCTTCCCCAACAGTTTCACGCTGCTGATCTCGATCAACGTGCTCAGTCTGATCATCATCGGCGGGCTGGGCAGCATTCCGGGCGTGTTTGTCGGCGCGCTGGTGATCTTCGGTCTGCCGGAGGCGCTGCGCGAATTCCAGGAGTACCGCCTGCTGATGTTCGGCGCGCTTTTGGTGGTGACGATGTTGTTGCGTCCGAGTGGGATTATCCCGCCGGCGACGCCGCGCCTGGAAGAACAGGCCGAAAAGGCACTGTCCCAGGAAGGAGTGAAAGCATGACCCACCATGATAACCTGATCCTGGAGGCACGCGGCGTCACCAAGCGTTTCGGCGGGCTGACCGCCGTCAGCGCGGTGGACCTGCACATCCGGCGGCAGACCATTGCCAGCCTGATCGGGCCGAACGGCGCCGGCAAGACGACCTTTTTCAACTGTGTGACCGGCTTCTATAAACCGGAAGAGGGCACGATCCTCTTTGCAGGCCACGACATCACGCGCCTGCGCCCGGACCAGATCGCGCATCTGGGAATCTCCCGTACCTACCAGAACATCCGCCTGTTTGCCCAGATGACCGTGCTGGAAAACCTGTTGGTGGGAATGCACCCGCGCCTCAAGTCGTCGGCCATCGGCGCGGTCGTCAGCACGCCGGCGACCCGCGAGGAAGAGCAGCACGCCCTGGCGCAGGCCGTGCGCATGTTGGAGTTCATCGGCCTGGGCGGGCTGGGCGACGTGCTGGCAGCCAACCTGCCCTACGGCTCGCAACGCCGCCTGGAGATCGGGCGGGCATTAGCCAGCCAGCCACAACTGCTGTTGTTGGACGAGCCGACGGCGGGCATGAATCCCCAGGAGACCGAAGACCTGATGAACTTCATCCGCCGCCTGCGCGACGAGCGCGGCCTGACGATTTTCCTGATCGAGCACGACATGAAGGTGGTGATGAATATCTCCGACCAGGTGAGCGTGTTGGACTACGGCGTGAAGATCAGTGAGGGCACGCCCGCCGAGGTCCAGCGCGATCCGCGCGTGATCGCTGCCTACCTGGGCACGGTGGCCGGGGATGGTGAAAGCGCGGCCCAGGCCGAACCTGCGGCGGCGGGAGGATAGACGCGATGGCCCTGTTGGAAGTCAGAGATGTCCATACCTACTACGGCAAGATTCACGCTCTCAAGGGCATCTCGCTCGATGTAGACCAGGGCGAGATCGTCACCCTGATCGGTGGCAACGGCGCGGGCAAGAGCACCACGCTCAACACCATCTGCGGCATCACCCCCGCCGCGCAAGGCCAGATCGTGCTGGATGGGCGCGACATCACGCATACACGTCCGCATGAGATCGTTGCGCTGGGCGTGGGCCAGTCGCCGGAAGGACGCAAAATCTTCACGCGGCTGACCGTGCGCGAAAACCTGGAAATGGGCGCTTACGCCCGCAGCGACGCTGACGGCATCGCCCGCGACATGGAATTCGTGTTCCAGACCTTTCCGCGCCTCAAGGAGCGTGAAAAACAGCTCGGCGGCACGCTCTCTGGGGGGGAACAGCAGATGCTGGCAATGGGCCGCGCCCTGATGGGTCATCCGCGCATCCTGCTGCTGGACGAGCCGAGCATGGGCCTGGCCCCGCTGCTGGTGCAGGACATCTTTAACATCATTCGCTTGCTCAATCAGGAGCAGGGCACAACAATTCTGCTGGTGGAGCAGAACGCCCACATGGCCCTGGCGGTCGCCAATCGCGGCTATGTGCTGCAAACCGGCTCGATCATCCTGGCCGACAGCGCTCGTGCGTTGCAAAACAACGAGATGGTGCGCAAGGCGTACCTGGGCGAGAGCTAACCGGAGAGGCTACAAAATCTGGCCCAGGAACAGCCTGGTGCGCTCATGCTGCGGATTGGTAAAGAAGTGCTCCGGCGTGCCCGTCTCCACGATGCGCCCGCCGTCGAAGAACAGCACGCGGTCGGCTACTTCACGGGCAAAGCCCATCTCATGCGTCACGACCAGCATGGTCATGCCGCTGCGGGCCAGCTCCTTCATCACGTCTAGCACTTCTTTGATCATCTCCGGGTCGAGCGCGCTGGTCGGCTCGTCGAAGAGCATGATCTTAGGGTCCATCGCCAGGGCGCGCGCGATGGCGACGCGCTGCTGCTGCCCGCCGGAAAGCTGCAAGGGATACTTGTTCGCCTGCTCTGGGATGCCCACCCGTTCCAGCAGTTGCAGGGCGCGGGCTTCGGCTTCCTCTTTGGGACGGCGGCGCACCCACCGCTGCGCCAGGGTGATGTTTTCCAGCGCCGTCAGGTGCGGGAACAGGTTGAACTGCTGAAAGACCATGCCGATCTCGCGGCGGATGGCGGCCACATTGCGGATGTCGCGGCCCATCTCCATGCCGTCCACAATGATTGTGCCTTCCTGGTGCTCTTCCAGGCGGTTGATGCAACGAATGAAGGTCGATTTGCCCGACCCTGAAGGGCCGATGATGACGACCACCTCCTGCGGGTAAATCTGTACCGAGACATCTTTGAGAACGTGAAAGTCGCCAAACCACTTGTTCACCTTCTCGCAGACGATAATCGGCTCGTCCTTGAACTGTCGCCCGTTGTGGCTGTCTGTCATCGTGCACTCCCACTGGATTTTATTACATCCGCCGCGCCGCGCCGCTGCCGGTACGTTCCAGGCGACGGCTGACCCATGACATCAGGTAACTCAACACGAAATAAATGACCGAAATGAACAGCAGCGACTCCCGTTGCAGCCCGATATATTCAGCCTGCTGGATCACCGTGCGGGAGATGCCCAGCAGGTCGATCAGGCCGATGATCGCTACCAGCGACGTATCCTTGAACACGCTGACGAACTGGCCCATGATCGCCGGGATGACGATCCGCAATGCCTGCGGCAGCGTGATCAGCAGCGTGATCTGCCAGCCGGGCATTCCCAGCGCACGCGCTGCCTCGATCTGCCCATACGGGATCGCCTGCAACCCGCCGCGCACGATCTCGGCCAGGTAGGCCGCGCTGAAGAATGTGATGCCGAACAGGGCACGCACCACGTTATCGACTCCCGAAAGGCGCGGCTCCAGCAGCGGCACGAGCAGCGACGCCATAAAGAGCACCGTCACCAGCGGCACGCCGCGCACCAGTTCGATGAACAGTGTGCAGAAGATGCGCACCACCGGCAGCTCGCTGCGGCGGCCCAGCGCCAGCAGCACGCCGATGGGGAAGGCGGCGGCGATGCCCACGACGGTCAGGATCATGGTCAGCAGCAGCCCGCCCCACCGCTCCAGTTCTACCACCGGCGCGGCGGGCACACCCGCCAGCCCCCGGATCAGCAGGAACATAGCGACCGGCGAAACCAGCCACGCGATCAGCGCGGCGCGTCTGGCCCAGCGCTGTCGCCGGATCAGCGCGCCCAGCCCATAGCCCGCCGCCGTGACCGCGACAGATAGCAGCAAAAAATCGCGCAGCGCAGCGGAGAACGGCCCCAGGTGCAGCTTGATGAAGTCGCTGAACGTTTCTAACCCCTGGAAGCCCAGCAGCGTGATGTCCATCACGCGGACGCGCTGCCCTTGCAATTGCGGCGGCGGACCGACCCGCGCCTCGCGCTCCGCCACGAGCGTGCTGGCCGTCGCCAGCGGCATGACGGCGGAGATCTCCAGCCACCAGCCGCCGACCGTACCGGCGCCCTCCGGCGCGATCATGTACCAGCCCGTCGTGGGAAAGGTGAAGGCCATTGACTGCGGCACGGCTTCCGGCCCGGCGGATAGCGTCGCCAGCGGTTCCCCGGCGGCGTCGAGGATGGCGACCGTCGCCACCAGATCAGGTTCCGGCGCAGGCGGCACTTCTTCCCCGGCGGCGATGGCCCGCTCGGCGGCGCGCTGCGCGGCGCGGGCGTTCTGCCGACCCAGGCCGTACACCGTGAGCGAATTGGTATCCATGAATCCCGCCGGGCCGGGGACGGTGAAATCGGTCGGCTGAAGGGAGAGCGTGATCGTCTCGCCCGCCTCGGCCACGTAAGCCAGCGCCGGGAGCGGCTCCTGGCTTGGCCCGCCGATCAGGAAATAGGTGTTCGGCACCGGCAGATTCTCCGCTACCGCCGGAAACAGAAACACCAGGCCGACGGCCACGATCACGGCGATCACGACCCCCCACGCCGCGCGGCCCCACAGCCGCCACGTCAGGCCGATCAGGAACAACAGCGCTGCCGTCGCCACCAGCGGACGCCACGCCTGGTCCTGCGGATAGCGGCCCAGAGCGAACAGGTGCAGATTATTGGTGATCACGGCCCAATTGGCCTGTTGGGTGGCCCACTGGAAAAACGAGGTCAGCACCCAGGCCAGAAACAGCAGCGAGACGACGGTCAGCAGACTGTTCCACCATGAACTGAACAGGTTAGCGCGCAACCAGCCGAGCGCACCGGTTTGCACAATGGGCGGCTTGCGCGTCGGCGGCGGGGCAGTTTCGACAAAATAATCCGGCGTCGCCACGTCACCGCTCCTTCAACTTCAGCCGCGCGTTGAGCCAGTTCATAGCGGCGGAGATGGTCAGGCTCATCGCCAGGTAGACGCCCATCACCGAGACAAATAGCGTCACCACCTGCCCGGTCTGGTTCATCAGCGTCTTGGAAATCTGGAACACGTCGGCGTAGGCGATGGCCGTCGCCAAGCTGGAGTTCTTGGCAAGGTTGAGGTACTGGTTGCCCAGCGGCGGGATAATCACGCGCAGCGCCTGCGGCAGTACAACCAGGCGCAGCGTCTGGCTATAGGTGAGGCCTACCGCCCGTGCCGCCTCGATCTGACCGTAAGGCACCGCCTGGATACCCGCTCGCACGATCTCGCCGATGAAGGCCGCCGTGTAGAGCACCAGTCCGATCACCAGCGCTGCGTACTCCGGCGAGATCATCTCGCCACCCTCGATGCGCCGGATGACCGTCACCCCGTCGGGCCGCTCGAACAAGGTCGGCTGCGGCAGGTTGGTCATCAGGGGAAACGGAGACAGCAACCCATAGCTCAGGACGGCGGCGCCGATCACGATCAGCAGGGCAAGCACGATCTGGTGGCCCGGCTGCCCGGTTTCGCGTTCGTAGCGGCTCCGCGTGTAGAACACCCAGCCGCCCACCACCAGCCCCAGCGCCACGAACAGCAGCCAGAGCGGAAAGGATTCTGTCGGGATGAGCGCCGGGATGACCAGCCCACGATTGCTCAGGTATACCGGGCCGGGCAGCACCGTCGCGTCCTGAATCTGCGGCAGCATCCGAAAGACGCCCTGGTAGAAAAAGATGAGCTGTACCAGCAGCGGCGTGTTGCGGAAGATTTCCACATAACCGACCGTGATGTTGCGCAGCAGCCAGTTGGGAGAGAGCAGCGCGACCCCGACCAGCACACCCAGCACGGTCGCCGCGACCAGCCCGACGAGCACGGCGCGCAGGGTGTTAATGATGCCGACGGTGAAAGCGCGGATGGTCGTATCGGTCGAGCGCACACCCGGCCCTTCCAGAAAGTCGAACCCGGCGGGGGCCTGCCAGAAGTCCAGGCTGGGGCGCTGCCCGATGGCGTTCAGCGCCGTGAGGACGTTGTTCGCCAGGGCCAGCAGGACCAGAATCGTGACCAGGGCGAAAATGAACTGCGCGGCCATCTGGATCACCCGGATGTCGCGCCACAGGGGGACGGGTTGGTGAGCGGCGGCGTCGAAGGTTCGCTGGCGTTCGGCCATAGGCGCATGCCTTCTCAAGCAGTCAAAAGGGTTTTCGGGTTGTAGGGGCGCAGCCATGCTACGCCCCTACGCGGGTTAACGAAGAAACAAAAGTTACCGCCAGGCCGGGGCGTATTGCAGGCCACCGGCGCTCCATAGCGCGTTGTAGCCGCGTTCCATGCCCAGGCCGTCTGCACCGAGGTGCCGTTCGAAGATTTCGCCGTAGTTGCCCACCGCGCGGATCACGTTCACCATGAAGTCGTTGTCCAGCCCGAACTTGCTGCCCATCCCCAGGGAGGCGTCCAGGAAGCGCGCGATGGCCGGGCCGACGCGGGCGCTGTAGGCTTCGTCGGTTTCGCCCTCGGCGCGCAGGAACTGGTCGATATTAGCCTGAGTGATGCCGAATTCCTCAGCCTGGATCAGGCCGTAACTCGTCCAGTTAATGATGTCGCCCCACTGCGCATCGCCCTGGCGGTAGACCGGGCCGAGCGGCTCTTTGGAGATGTTTTCCTGCCAGATGTAGTAAGCGGCAGGGTCGGCCTGCCCGGCGCGCAAGGCTACCAACTGCGAGCGGTCGGAGGTCTCCACGTCGCAGCGACCATCCACGAAGGCGATCATCGTATCTGCCGTGCCCTCGAAGGTCAGCAGTTCAAATTGCAGGCCGTGCGCGTTCATCGCGTCGGTGATGTTCTTCTCGGTCGTCGTGCCTGCCGTCGAGCAGATAGTCACGCCGTTGAGCGCATCCCAGTTATCCTCCAACCCCTCGCCCACGCGGACCATCAGCGTCTGCCCGTCGTAGAAATTGGTCGGGCCGAAGTCCAGCGCGTTCTCCGTGTCGCGGGTCAACGTCCAGGTGGTGTTGCGCACCAGCACATCGATCTCGCCGGCGGCCAGGGCCGTCAGACGGTTCTGCGTGCTGACCGGGTTCAGCTCCAGCGTGGCGGCGCTGGCCTCCCCGAAGATGGCAGCGGCGTAGGCGCGACAGAAGTCGATGTCGAAGCCGGTGATCTCGCTAGTATTGGGGTCCAGATAGCCAAAGCCCAGCAGTTCCTGGTTCACGCCGCAGATCAGGCGACCCCGGTCGCGGACCAGTTGCAGGGTGCTTTGCTCCTGGCCGGTCACGACCAGCACACCGCTCAAGAGGGCCAGTGTCAGCAGGGCAAAGACGATCACAAGGGCGGAACGTCGTTGACGAAACATGGCAATCTCCTCTTTTTTTCACTGCTTCAATGTTCTTTTGAGGCTGTGTTGGGCGGCCCCTGCCGGTGGCGGCAGGGCTGGCTGATGGACACAACGGACAACAGGTAACGCCAATACGGTAACAGCGCGTGGACGCGCTTTTACCCGACGATAAAGATATAGATAATCGACGGTTTAGGCGAACAGGCCGGACTATAGCATAGGCCAATCATTGAGTCAAATCAGGGCCAACAAGACTATTTGTGCAGTTTCGCCAGTGCACCGTCGAAGCCGTGAATGGCCGTGATGCCGTCCAGCAGCACGTCGATGGGCGGCAGCGCGGCGGCGTTTCTGGTCTTAAAGCCGTTGGGTACGCCCAAAGGATCGCTCACGGTCGTGTCGCCCAACAGAGCATAGGCCACGTTGAGCAGGCCGTGTGCAACCGCGCTCAGGTTATATCCCCCCTCCAGGATAAAGATGATGCGCCCGTCGCAGCACTCTTCGGCCATGCGGATCAACTCCCGCGTCAGGTGATCGAAGCCGGACAGGGTCAACAGCATCCCACCGAGCGGATCGGCCCAATGCGCGTCGAAGCCGGCAGAGACCAGGATCAGTTGCGGCGCGTAGCGGTGCACGGCAGGCCACACGATACGCTCGAACACGCGCGCGAAGGCGTTATCGCCGTAGCCCGCGCGCATGGGAATGTTGAGCGTGGTCCCCTGCCCGGCCCCGTGACCGGTTTCGGTGGCTGCGCCCGTGCCGGGGTAGAACGGCGACTGGTGTGTGGAGACGTAGAACACGCCGGGATCGTCGTAGAAAATATCCTGCGTGCCGTTGCCATGATGCACGTCGTAATCCATGATTACGATCTTCTCCACGCCGTAGACGGCCTGGGCGTGTCTGGCAGCCAGCGCCGCGTTCCCCAGCAGGCAAAAGCCCATCGCTGTGTTGGGCAGGGCGTGGTGGCCCGGCGGACGCGCGATCACCAGGGCGTTATCCACTTCGCCGGTCATCACCAGGTCAACGGCGCGCAAGGCGGCCCCGGCAGCCACCCGCGCCACATGATAGGATTTTGGCAGGGCATAGGTGTCCTGCCCGAACCAGATCACGTCCTGCTGACGTGCACACCACTTGAGCGTATTCAGGTAACTCCGGGTATGCACACGCAGTAGTTGGCCCTCGGTAGCGGGCCGGGGGTCTACCAAGCGCATCCGACTCAAGATGTCAGCGTCCTTGAATACCTGAGCGGTGGTTTCCAGGCGGCCCGCGTGCTCAACGTGGTTTTCCAGGGTGTGCGGATGATGATCCGTGTGAAAGAGGCAGGCAGTCGTCACGGGAGAATTCCGGCTAAGTGAACAATTCTTCTCGATTATTACAGAGAAACGCCCCGGATGCAACGAAAATCTAAAACTGCTCCATCCGTTCCGCCTGCCACACCAGCCCGCCGAGGATCAACGCCAGCAACCCGGCCTGCGCTACAAGCAGTGTCAGCCCGGTGAGGATGGCCGCGCCGGGCTGGAAGCGGGCTGCGAACACTGCCCAGCCCGGCGATCCCGCGACCGCCGATCCGAACAGCAGCCCCAGGGGATTCTGGCTTTCCCCGCTGGCGGCAGAGGCAACCAGTGTCGCCAGGAGCACCCAGCCCACGTTTAGCCCCAGCCGCAGCCCGAAGGCAGTTGCATAGGCTGCACTGCGGCTGCGCGCCACCAGCGATGCCAGCACCCCCAACGCGGCGTTGGTCAGATAGTCCAGCAGCACGCCCAGCAGCGCCAGGACGACAAACGCGCCCCACGTCACCCATAGGACGCCGTTGATCCGGGGTTCGAGGGTGAGCGTCTGGGGCGGCATCGGACTGTCGGTGGAAAAAGAGACAAAACCGTACATCGGGAACAGCAGCGCCAGCGCCAGGGCTATCAGCGGCGCGGCCTGCCCGGCCAGCAGCGCGCCCAGCGACGGCGACAGTTGGTAGACGACCGCACTCAGTTTCGCCAGCGCGATCTCGCCCGCGCCGTAGGGCGTGGCGCACAACGTCTCCCAGGTGCGCGCCTCGATCTCCCGGCTGATCACCGGCGCGCCCCAGATCAACGGCAGCCAGCCCAACGCCAGCAGCACAAACTGCGCCGGGCCGTTGGCGCACATGCACGCGCAGGGCGTCAGGGCCAGGGTCAGCAAGGCTAGCGTGACAAAGCCGTGCAGTTTGCTGTCGCTGCCCAGCAGCGTAAAGGGCGGCAGCTTGCGCAGTTCATAGGCCAGGATGGGGTGGTCCAGGCGCGCCCAGGTGGGCAGAGCAAAGGTGAAGTGATGCACGTCGCGTTTTCAGTCAACCCGAAGCCAGAGTCTGTGCCTTTGGTCACATTGTCCCGCGTCCGCAAGTGCACTACAATAGCCCACTTGTCCGTTGGGAAAGGAGATTTTCGGGCGTGAAGGTGTCTTATGAAAACCCTGTGAACGCAACCACCCCTGAGGCTGATGTCGTCGATCCGGTTGTTCTGCCGTTGCCCCGTCTGCGCCGCCGCACCATGCTGCGCGAGATCGTGGAGACGGTCGTGCTGGTGATCGCCATCTATACGCTGGTAAACCTGCTCACCGAGCGCCGGATCGTTGAAGGGGCCAGTATGCAGCCTAACTTCGAGACAGGGGAATGGCTGATTGTGGACCGCGTATCCTATTTTGTCGGCGAGCCGCAGCGCGGTGATGTGGTGATCCTGGACCTGCCGGAGCAGGAGGAAGACCTGATCAAGCGCGTGATCGGCCTGCCGGGGGAGACGGTGGAAATCCACGATGGGCGGGTGTTTGTCAACGGCGTGGAGATCGACGAGCCGTACATCAACGCCTCGCCGCGCTACCGGGGAAGCTGGACGCTCGGCCCGACCGAGTATTTCGTCCTGGGCGACAACCGCAACAACAGCCGCGATTCGCATGTCTTCGGGCCGGTTGACCGGAAAGAGATCATTGGGCGGGCGTGGGTGATTTACTGGCCACCGCAAGACTGGGGCATCGTGCCGCGCTACGCCTATGACGACGTGCTCGCGCCTGCGCCGTAAACACGCCCTGAAGGCCACACGGATAGCCCGGCTTAGAACATCCGCTGCTGCCCTGTGACGCGCGACGTGCGCCGCGTCTGGGAACTGCTTTTCTTGCGAGCACTCCCACTGCTCCGGGGACGCGCCGGGCGGTCGGTGCTCTTGCGGGACGCAGCGGTCTTGCGGGTGGGCGATGGTGTGGCCTTCCGGCGCGATCTGCCCGTGCTCCCGGCGCGGCTTGTGCGGTGGGTTGTTTTCTTCGTCTGGGAGCGGGACGAACTGCGCCGGCGGGGGGTGGCCTCCCGCTGTTGACGGTAGATCGCCCAACCCATCACCCCGATTAACAGCCCCACATTAAATACCAACACGAGATCGGTCATCGGGCAACTCCGGCTAACACGATTCTACCTACCATGATAGCACACCCGTTCGTTTTAGGGGAGTCGCCCCGGCGGAGCAATGCATGAACGCTGTTGCACGCCTGCCGAACCGCAAAGGAGGCAAAGAGCGCACAGGAATCTGTGGTTTTAGGGCTTATCCGCGATCAGCCGGATTTCCAGCGGGTCATCCAGGTTGAGCGTCACCTGCGCGCCGTAAAGCTCGAACATCTGCTGCATGGTTTCGGCAGGAAAGAAACGGCTGCGCATCAGCAGCAGTTTTTCGCCAAACGCCACCAGCTTCACCAGTGAACGCTCAATGTTCGGCTCTTCCATCACCAGCCGACCGCCCGGCTTGAGCACACGCCACAATTCCCGGACGGCCTGGGCATGGTCGTGGAAGTGGTGGAAGGCGTCCACGATCAGGATGCGCTCAAATTGCCCGTTGGGGAAGGGCAATGCTTCGGCCAGGGCATTCACGGCGTGCAGGCTCTCTTTGGCGCGCGTCTGGCGCAACATCCCCCGCGAGGCGTCGGCGACCACCACGCCGCCGGTGCGCGCGCGCAGTTGATCTGCCACGCGCCCCGTACCGCCGCCCACATCGAGTAACAGGCCCTGTACGGGCAGCGCGAGCAAATCGGCCAGCGTATCGATTTCCAGCGCGCTGGCGAAGCGGTCATACAGCGGCGCGATGAAACGGAAATGGTCGAAGCAGGGCCGGGGCATCCGATCACTCCGGGCAGGCTAGAGAGGGCAACAAAAAGCCCACAACCTGCTTGGTCATGGGCTGAGCGGGCGACGGGATTCGAACCCGTGACCTTCTCCTTGGCAAGGAGACGTTCTACCACTGAACCACGCCCGCAATTCGCTATACTGTGTATCAGTATAGCGAAGAGCGCCGGATTGGTCAAGGGATTGATTCCCGAATCGGGCGACTTTGCTCCACCCGCCCCAACAGCGCCTCCAGCGGCAGGTCGGCCAGAGAGTCCAGCCGCAAGTCAGCGTGGGAGGTGTCCAATTGGCGCGTGAGCAGGTTGGGCACGGCCACACAGAACAGGCCCGCCCGCCTGGCCGCCAGGATACCGTTGGGCGAATCTTCTAGCGCAATCGCTTCTGCCGGCAGCACGTCCAGCGCCTCGACGGCGGCCAGATACAGGTCTGGGGCGGGCTTGGTGACGGTCACATCCTCGCTGCATTTGACCGTGTCGAACCAGGGCAGCAGCCCCAGGCGATCCAGATGGCCATCGACCCACGAGTGCGGCGAGCTGGACGCTACCGCCAGGCCGAGGCCAAGCCGCCGGGCATCCCGCAGATACGCCTCCACGCCCGGCAAGACGGTTTGGGCAGCTAACAGTTCCGTTTCGCGTGGCTGCTGCTGCCGGTCCACCGCCGCGCGATCCACCGGGCGGCCCAACTGGGCTTCCAGATGCAGATAAGGGTCAAACGCGGCGGGATCGCCACTGCCCAGACACGCCGACCAGGCGGCCAGAGTGAGCGTACAGCCATACGCCCGGTAGACTTCCTGCCAGGCAACAAAAACGGGCATCTCGGTATCGAGGATCAGCCCGTCGAAGTCGAAGACGAGCGCCCTGATCATGCGGCTGGTGCTTTCAGCGATTTTAAAAAGTTGCCGACGACACGCCGGAAGCCGTCCCAATCCTGTTCGTGGATGGCGTGGCCGGTGTCGAACATCTCCAGGCGTCCATGCAGCGTTCGCTCGACGAACATGCGCCCGTAGGCTTCAGGGTTGAGGGTATCCTGACGGCCCAGCATCAACAGCAGCGGGCAGGTGATCTTATCTGCCAGACTCAGGCTCACGTCGCCGCCGGAGTCGATCATGCCGCGCACGGACGCAATCCAAGCCTGCGCGAATGCCTCCGCGTTCGGGATGCCGTGCAGGAACATGTCCTCCGGCCTGGGGGCCAGCCGCGCCGGGTAATCGGGCCGGGTGATCACGTCCAGCAGGCGCGGGCCGAAGTAGCCCACCGCGCCCCAGGTGATGGCCGAGTGAAACCGCTCCGGGTGCTTGCCAACGCAGACCAGCGTGATCTCGCCGCCGTCGGAAAAGCCCAGCAGGTGCGCCCGCTCGATCTTCAAGGCATCCATGAAGGCCAGCACATCCTCTGCATCGCGGTGATAAAAGTTCGGTGGAAAATCACGCGGTTTGGGCATCGATTCGCCGTAGCCACGCATGGTCAGGCCCAACACGCGGTAATCGGCGCTCAACCAGTCGATCACGCGCCCCAGGTTACGGCGGGCCGTTCCCAGCAGCCCGTGAATGGCGATCAATGGCTCGCCCTGCCCCACATCTTCGTAGTGCAGACGCGCGCCCGTGTTCACGTCGATCAGTGGCATAATCGTATATCCTGTCCACTCAACTGCCAGGGACTTCAGTCCCTGGCTACGGATGTAAAGTCCACTGAAGTGGACTAAGGGCAACAATAATCAAGATGAGCCTCAGTCCGCTAAAGCAGCCTTTTCGTTTGTAGCCGGGGACTTGAAGTCCCCGGCGCGGCAGGGCAATGCAGCATATACACTAGGGAAACACCGGCACAGCATGGACCAGATCATACAGACGCGGGACCTGCCCGGCAATCACGGCAGGGTCGCTGCGCCACTCGAAGATCGGGCCGACACCGCCGTACTCAAACGCCACGACCCAGGGCGCGGCCCACTGGCCGTGCCGGATGCGGTCCAACACCCACTCGAACATGGCCCAATCCTCGTCGGTCAGAGCCAGGTGATCGCGCAGTTGACCATCCACCAGGCGCAGCCCGGTGACATGCAGTTCGCGCAGGCGGTGGACCGGCAGCATCGACAGGTAGTCGCGCTCGTCGATGCCCAGAGTGCGCGCGGAAATGCGCGCGTGGGAGATGTCGAGCAGAAAGCCACAGCCGGTTTTTTCCACCACATAGTTGATCACTTCTGGCAGAGCGGCAGGGCGCATGATGTCACCATCGCCGGCGTAATAGGGTGCATTTTCCGCGATCACGCGCTCCGGCCCGAACTTCGCCGCGATCAACTCCGCGTCGCGCATGATCTGGTGGAAGATACGCTCGGCGGCAGCGCGGTCGGTCACGTCGGGCGGCACGTTGGGAAAGTGTTTCGCCAGCGGCGCGATGTGATGGTTGATATAAGGCGTCTGGGTCTGAGCGGCCAGGCGTTCGATGGCGGCCCAATCGACTGCATCGTCGAAGCCGGCCCCAACCTTGAGATCGAAGTGGACGTAGACGGGTAACTGCACACTAGCGGCGTCGATCAGGTCCGGCCAGTCAGGGCACTTGTAGTAGTCCAACGGAATCTGGCCGAAGCGGATCAGTTCAGCAGCCTGTGGGGAGTAGTTGAGGGCGAATTTCATACGGGTTACGCTTTCTGGTGGGGAACGATGGCAAAGCTGCGACGGTGTTCCGGGCAGGGACCGTGCGCGACCAGGGCGGCCTGGTGCTGCGGCGTGCCGTAGCCTTTGTGCCGGGCGAAGCCATAGGCGGGATACTGCGCGTGCAGGGCGATCATGTAGGCATCCCGCGTCACTTTGGCGAGAATGCTGGCGGCGGCAATGCTCAGCGAACGCTGGTCGCCCCGGATTAGCGAAAGTTGTGGCAAGTTCATATCCGGCAGGGTTAGCGCGTCGAGCAACAGATAGTCGGCGCGGACAGTAAGCCTGTCCAGGGCGCGTTCCATTGCCAGCCGCGTGGCCGGGACGATGCCCAAGGCGTCGATCTCGGCACTGCTGGCGCTGCCGACCGCCCAGGCCAGGGCGGTTTTCTGAATGCAGCCGTACAGCGATTCGCGCCGGCGGGGCGTGAGCAGCTTGGAGTCGTTTACCCCGGCAAGCGCGCAGTCCAGGTCGGGGTGGTCCGGCGGCAGGATCACGGCCCCAGCCATCACCGGCCCGGCCCACGCGCCGCGCCCGGCTTCGTCTAACCCGGCTACGTAGCGGAATCCCTGCGCAGACAGGTCATATTCATGGTGCAGCGGCGCCGTTGCGATCAAATGGACCTCTCTTCTGGCAAACGGGCTGAATTGTAACGCGCCCGGCCCGCCGGGCAAACAAAAGATGTACCTTTTACCTATCCCGATAGGGCAGTTCTGGTATGCACATCCAAACCTGAAGCAGTATACAATACGCGGCGGTGCGAACCTTGACGCGCACACTACGCCTGCCTGACATACGCTCCCCGCATATAGGGAGGTTGGGAGGAGAAAACGGATGCCCATCCGCGTGATCCTGGATACCGACATCGGTACGGACGTGGACGACTGCGTGGCGCTGGCGCTGCTGCTTCAGTCGCCGGAGGTGACGCTGGAAGGCGTGACCTGCGTCTACGGCGATGTGGCTTTGCGTGCCCGCATGGTGCTGAAATTGCTTCACCTGCACGGCGGCCCAGATGTGCCGGTGCTGGCAGGCGCGCGGACGCCCCTTCTGGGCCGGGTGCCCGTTTACTGGGAAGGGCACGAGGGCAAAGGGTTGCTCGAACGCCGCGATGCGGCCTTGAAACCGGCGGACGGGCACGCGACCGACTTCCTGGCCCAGACGGTGATGGCTAACCCCGGCCAGATTCACCTGCTGGCGATTGGCCCGTTGACGAACGTGGCGCTGGCCTTGCTGCGCGAGCCGGGCATGGCGAAGGCCCTGGCTGGCCTGACGATCATGGGCGGTGCGGCGCGCGGGCCGGAAAGCTATCACCTAGCCGTCGCCGAACACAACATCCGCTGCGACCCGGAGGCCGCCCACGTGGTATTTGCTTCCGGCGCGCCGATCACACTGATCCCGCTGGACGTGACGATGCAAACGCACATCGACGCGGCAGGCGTGGCGCACATCCGGCGTGGCGAGACCCCATTCCACGACGCAGTGGCCCGGCAGGTAGAACAGTATCTCGAACTCAAGGGACGGTCTTCCACCCCCATGCACGACCCGCTGGCGGCAGCGGCGGTTTTTTGCCCGGACCTGGTGCAAACCTGCCCATTGCGCGTGGACGTGGAGACGGCGGGGCTGCACACATCCGGCATGACCGTGATGCGTGCTCCCAAAGACACCCTGCGCGCCAACGCCCAAGTGGCCTTGAACGTGGACGCGCCGCGCTTCGAGTCCCTGCTGCTAGAGCGTCTTTCTCGCCCTCTGGGAAACCGTGCTTGCGCCCCGGCGTCAGGCCTGTTGGGCCGGGCGGAAACGTGAAACCAGTTCGCGCACCTGGGTGAAACTGACCGGCTTGAGCAGCACCAGGTCGGCCTCTGCCTGGCATAACTCGGCCATGCGCGGGTCGGCGGTGACAACGATCACGCGCATTCTCCGCAGGCGCTCCTGGCTGCGAATGTAGGCCAGGATGTCCGTCCCGGCCACCTGCGGCAGGTGCAGGTCCAGCAGGACCAGCGCCGGACGAAAGTCCTTCAGACGCTCCAGGGCCTTGTCGCCGGAACGGATGATCTCGGTCTGGAAGCCGTTCATCACCAACGCCTGGGAGAAAATCACCGCCGCGTCGAAATCGTCCTCAATGACCAGCGCCTGTTGTTGCTCGCTCATGATGCCCTTCCTGTATGGGGTTAAGAGGCAGGATAATGGTGAACGTACTCCCCTGACCCACATCGCTGATCAGTGTGATCTCGCCCCCCATCAGCGTCGTGAGCTGCTTGACAATCGACAGGCCCAGACCGGACCCGGTGTACTTGCGGGTGATCGGATCATCGACTTGGCGGAAGGCTTCAAAGATGTAGGAATGGGCCTCTTTGGGAATGCCGGCGCCGGTGTCGGACACCTGCAACGCCCAGTGGGTTTCGTCATGCCGGTAGGCCCGGACGCGCACATAGCCCTGATCGGTAAACTTGATGGCATTGCCGACCAGGTTGACCAGAATCTGGTTCAACCGCTGCGGATCACCCAGGAGCACGTCCGGCAGGTTTTCCACGGTGTAGCTGAATTCCACGCCTTTGGAGATCGCCAGGACGCCCATCGTGGCTTCCAGGTCGGCCAGCAGGTCGTGGATGGCGAACGGCCCGATGTACAGAGTCAGTTTGCCCGCCTCGATCTGCGCCTGATCCAGCAGGTTGTTCACCAGGCCCAGCATCCGCTTGGTGTTGGCGGCGATGCGCTCCAGCGCGTTCTGCTGATCATCGGACAGCGCGCCATAAACGCCCACCTTAAGCATGTCGGTGTAGCCGAGGATCGCGTTGAGCGGCGTGCGCAGTTCGTGCGAGGCCATCGAGACAAAGGCGCTCTTCATGCGGTCCAGTTCAGCCTCGCGGGTGAAATCGCGGAAGACCACTACCGTGCCGGAATGGTGCTCGCTCCCATCCAGGATCGGGGCAAAGCTCACCGAGAGGGTCTTATTATCCCAACGTAGCTTGGCGCTGGGTTCGTGCATCCCACCCCGGAGCAGCACAGCCATCTTCTCGCGGTCATCGTCGGCCATGTGCTGTTCGGTCAGCGCCATGATGCTGCGGCCCAGGATGTCTTCGGCAGGCAGGCCAAGCAGTTGGGTGATGGCCGGGTTGGCAATGGCAGCGGTACTGGTCGCATCGAACACGATCACGCCGTCGGCGATACTCTCCAGAATAGCCTGGTTTTTGCCCGATTCGGTCTGTACCCGGATCAGGGCCTCGGCCAGGTCGTGGGTCCGCATGGCGACGCGCCGGTCCAGTTCCCGGTTTGTAGCGCGCAGATCGGCCAGCGCCTGTTCCAGCGTGCGGGCCGACAGCCACGACACCAGCGCGACGCTGAAGAAGCCGATCATGGCCGGGATGTTGGGGGCGTAGTCGATACTGATACCGATTAGGGCGACGATCAGGCTGCATAGGCCCGCGAAGATAAAACTTGCATACGGGCGCAAAATGACGCTTGCCATAAGAATAGGAATGGCAAAGATAAACAGGCTGCGCCCATTGGCAACTTGTTCGGGGTTGTCGGAGAAAGCCGACATCAAGGTGAACAACCCCAGAAAAAGGACACTTGCTACCACCCCTGACCAGTAGCGATTGATGGCGAAAATGAAGCATCCACCAATAACCATGCCCAGACTGCCCAGAAAGAGCAACATCAGGTCATCGGGGATCACCCCTCCACCCCCAAGCAGCCGGGGAATGATGGCTAGTGCGGCTCCAACAAACAGCAGGAGCGAAAAACCTGTGACAGTTAGCAGGATCAGGTTCAGGAGTTTTCGCCGCCGAGCGTCATCCGGGTCTAGAACCGGAATGTTCATCAATCGTTGAAATACACTTCGCAGATTCACGGTTGTGCCTCTTGGCTTGCAGTCAAACCTGTGTTGTAGCAGGCACTATGCGGGCAAACATCCCATTGTCTGCTCATATAGAGCGAGCGCAGCCCAGATAGCAGCACTGATAATACCTTCAGGCGCATACAGCGTTTTGGCAATCCACATTTGTGGATAATGCGGTGTGGTCTGAATGGCTGGAGCGAGGTAGGCGGCGCCGCGCCGGAGCACATCAGCCTTGATGGGCGCGATGTGGCGATGATAGTGCAGCAGCGCCAGCAAGACGTAAGCCGTCTCTTCAAAGGTGCCACGCCCAAAGTAGCCCCACGACCCATCCTCGCGCTGCATGTGGAGCATCCAGTCGATAGCCTGAGAATGGTTGACGAGTTGATATTCCTGTTCTTTTAAGAGCGCGATCAAAACATGCGCCGTTGCGTAATAGGGGGAAGCGTGCCACTTGTCAATCCAGTACGACTGGTAAAGCTGCTGATCAAGCAGGGTGGCGGCAATCACGCTTTCCCAAACGACCTGACGATCCGGGTAATCAGGCATCAGCGCCAGGGCTTCCAGCGCGTGGATATTGGTTCCGACGCTGAGGTTGCGCTCGAAGGCAAACGTGCGGAAGGTGCGGGTTTTGGGTTCTTCAAAAACCCGCAGGACCTGTGGTTCCGCCGGCTGACCACCAAGTGCCAGTACGTGCAGCGCGACCGAGGTGGTATCGCCGTCGTAAATGCCAAACCAGGGGTCGAAACTGACCCCCTGTTCCTCAACGTTTGCCAGCAGAAATTGCCAGATCGACGGCGGAACAATGGCTTGCAGCGGCAGGTCGCCGAAGGCCAGATGTTCCAGCACCCATGTGATCTCAAAGGTACGGAATGGGTAGAAACCCGGCGCGCCATTCGGCAGCGCGCGGACGCGCTCCAGATAGTCCAGGGCCGCCGCATTGTGATTTCCGCCGTGCGTGAGCAAATAAGCCGTCGGGGCGGGGGCGTTGGCAACCGCGCCGTTTTTCCCTTGTAAGTAACGCAACCGCTCCGGGTCGCCATCCTCGCCCAGAAATTCAATCGAAAATGCCACCGACACGCCGGGCTTGTAGATCTGGTCTAATGGCAACAGGCGCAACTTGGAGCGCGGATACGCCCATAGCCGCAAAAATGTCGGGGGACATCCAGGCCCAACTTTTGTGCCTGAGCCAGCAGCGTCGGCAGGATCAACTCGAAACCGACGAGTTCCATCAGGTCATGACGCAAGAATTGGATATTTCTCCAGATATACTGCTCTCCCCGGCGGATGGCCGCCTCCACGAGCGGGCCATCCCGGTTTTCGCGCAGGGCGATCAGCGCCGAGAGCGTGCACAGGATGCGGTCGTGGTAGTAGGGGATGGTCCCTCCCCAACTACCGTCCGGCCATTGGTGTTCTAGCAGCCAGTCGATCAGGTCCGGCCAGCGCGGGCCGCCATCCTCGGCGCGCACCCGCGCCATCCAGGCGATGTCATAGGCGCTGGGAGACAGGCGGTTGTTCAGGTTTTGTACCAGCTCGCGGGCACACGCTACGAAGTCCACCACATTCCCTGCCTATATCTGTCTATTCGACGAACCCCGCCGGCAGCTCGACCTGCGGCAGGGGCACCCAATAGCCGCCGCGCCGCTGCCGGACACCCACGCCCAGGGTGCGCTCCCGATTAGCCTGATAGAAGGCGCGCATAGATGCCCAGTCCTCCGGTTGCAGCGCCCTATAGTCGTCTGCCTCCTCACGGCGGGCGTACAGATGATCGTACAGGATGTCGCGCAGTTGGCGCTCGGTAAAATACAGCGACGGGCTGACCGTGAAATATAGGTCCTCGTTGCCGGTTGCCAGTAGCGGCATGTCGAAGGCACTGAACGGCCCAAAGCCGATAAACAGGCTGACCGGCGGCACCGGCTCCCCGTAGTACATCTCGATCAGGCGCTCCTTGGTCGGCGCACAGCCACGCTCTCGATGGTAACGGATGCCCAGTTCGGCGATGGTTTCGGCAGCATCGTCGGCGAACACGCCAAAGAACAAGCGATAGCGGTCATGTTGAAGCGTGCGCGCCGTCACCGCGTCGAACAGGTCCGGCACGTGGGCATAGGGTGTCCCGGCGAAATGTTTGCGGTAATCACCGTAGAAACGCACGCGCACGCCGCACACTTCGTAAAAGTGCAAAAAGTCCGGGTGAGTCGCCAGCCGCGTCAGCCCTTCGACGGCCATTTGGGTATAATCCTCGCCGCGCCCCAACAGCTCCGCGCCGAACATAGGCATCAGCAGGGTATCGATGCTGTGCTGGAAAAACAGGCGGCACAGTTCGATGTGACGCCGCCCGGCTTCTTCTATATAATCAACCCCGAAGCCCTGCCCGATCTGGGACGCATATTCAAGCGCGAACCAGCGCCGCGTCCCGTTAATGGGAAATACGCACACCTTCGGCCCGTCCTGGCGCACCAGACGTGCGATCTCCTCAGTAGGAAGATTGCGAAAGGTCTGAAGGTCAATCATCCTTCGCTCCTGTAAGGTTTGCAAACACACCACGCCACAGCCCACACTAGCCGACAATCGCGCGCCTTGCTGTCAGGCGGCTGCCGGTTGTGCGCGCCACAGCCGCCGGATCAACAGCGCGTAGAAGACCAGGATCACAATCATGATCAGCGGCAGATAAATGCTCGGATCGGTCAGCAGGTATGGGCCGGGCACGATCATGTCTGGCCCGAACAGAAAGTAACTGACCGTCTGCCAGAAGTCCACCAGCGCATAAGGCAAAAAGACCGCCCATACCAGCGCCTTGTCAGCGCGCCGGTCCAGGGTCGCCAGCAGATAAGTGAACACCGCGATGCCGAGCGTCACTTCCCATACCATGTCCAGCCAGATAAACGCGCCCAGATACAGCGCGAAGGCCAGGTCTAACCCCAGGATGGGCGTTTCTACGCCCGTTTGGCGCACCGGACGGCGCAGGCAGCGCAGGCTGACCAGCGCCAGTGGGATCAGCAAGATCAGCTTGACCACCGTCGCCAACGCCAGCGCTTCTGCCGATACGCCGAGCAGGTAAACCATGATCTGCGTGATCGAATGGTTGTAGCCCAAAAAGCCCGTTTCAGGTCCGCGCCAGGGAAAGTCGCGGCTCAACCGGGTCAGAAAAGCCAGGTAATCAACATGTTGCTGCCAGCCGTACTCCACGCCGCCGACCAGCAGCACCACCCCCACAATACCCGCGTAAACCAGGGCGGAATAAGCGATCAGGCGCAGGAAAAAGCGCCAGCGTCCCAGCAGCAGCGGCACGGCGGCGGCGAAGGCCCAATGCGGCTTGATTTGCAGGATGATCGCCAGCCACAGCACCGCCGCGCCGAGCTTCTCTTCCAGCACAGCTTCAATGAACAGCGTGCCCACCAGCGCCATGATCACGTAGATGTTCAGGTACACCAGGTCGCCCCAAAAGGCCGCGAACAGCAGCCAGACCGGCAACGTCCAGGCCAGCAGGTCGCGGGCGCGTTCCAGCCGGAGCTTGCGGAAAATCCGCGCCCAGGCGAAGTACAGCAGCGCATAGGCGACGACGTGCAGGATCGTGTGGAGGACCGCCGTCACTCCCGGCGAGAACCACAGGAACGGCGTGAACGCCAGCGCAAACGACGGCGCGTAAGGATAGTGTTCTTCCAAGCGGGCCAGCGAGCCTTGCAGGTACAGGTCCTGGCGCTGCTGGAAGTGCCGGGCGGCGTTCAGGTAGATTTGCAAGTCGGCAGGGATAAAATCCTCGGCGGTGGCGTCCGGCATATCCGGCGGCGGGGGCAGCAACGCGCCGACCAGCAACACGCCCTGCACAACTAGCCGCAGCAGCGTAAAGACAATCACCGCGACCAATACGACGCGGAAAGCCCTGGAACTCGACCATGCCCGCCGCAGGCGGTTTACTTGCACGGAGTCAGAGAACACGGAGGCGACCCTCCCCGGTCAAACATCCGGCGTAACACTCACGCCACCGGCAGCCGGCGTACCAGCCGGCGTAACAGCGGGCTGCCCGTCGTAAAGACCACGTAATTTTGGGTCTCAACGGTAAAGCCCAACCGCTCTTTCATCTCATAAGCACCACCGCCGCCCCGCAGCACACGGGTGCCCGACTCGATAGCATGGCGGATCGCGGCGTAGACAAGCTGGAAATAGACGTACTTGATGTCGTAGTTCAGCCCCAGCAGCGCCAGTACTTTGCCGCCCCGGTCGCCCAGCAGTAAGCCACAGCCGACCAGTTCCCCATCGATCCGCGCCGTCAGCCAGGAGGCGTCTGCCAGGTGGGCGGTTTCCAGCACGCGCTGCGCGTCGGGGTTGGGAAAGGAGCCGTGATGTTGCTCGACATTGTGGATCAGCGCCATCGCACGGTCGATCTCCGTCACCTGACCGCTGACTTCGACCACGATCCCCTGGTCGGCGGCGCGGTTGCAGTGGCGGTGATAGTCCTTACGCACGGACTTGCCCAGGTATCCCAGGTAGCTCTCGAAATCCGGCCAGTTGATGTCCAGGCGCGTTCCGGGGTTGGAGAACTTAAAAACGGCGTAAGCGTCCGGCCAGCCCGCCGACTCCTGCTCCGACGTTTCCAGATAGTCGAACAGGGTGAAGGAAACCCCGCGCTGCCGCGCGATCTCCTGGGCCGTCGTGGCAAGGGCAGCAATGGCCGCGTCGCGCAGGGGCGGGGGCGGCAGGATCAGCCCCGACAGACTGGAAAGCGGCGACCGGCAAGCCAGCAAAGGCCGGACGCGGAGAAGCATTTGCAGCAGATGATAAGCAATTTTGGACGTGACCGGCAGATATTCACGCCGCTTGAGCCAGAATGTGGCGCGGGCCAGCGGCTCACCCTGCCGGGACAGCACGACGTAAATCGGCTGATCACTGCTGAGCGCCGCCTCAGCAAAGCGATACCAGCGAAAACTGGTAAACGGCTGTCCGTCGCCGAGATAATCCCAGGCGCCTGGCCGACTTCCTCGACGCTGTGCGCCACCTGAACGTCGAAGGCGGTTGCTATTCCCACTCTCACTCCATCCTGCAGACGGCAGCAACCGCAAGCGGTTGCAGCATCGCCGTAACATTTTTACTTTACCACAAAACCTCAAATTTATTGAGGGAGTAATGTTATAATTTTGTGCTTTTTTACTTTATTAATTCTTTAACTGCTCCGACGACTGTTCATTAAAAGAGAATATGCTTTTTCAACGATCACGCGCCGGGCGTGTCGGCAAAAGCAATCGGCGGCCCAGGCCGCCGACTGCGATAAAGCGTGAACCCCCCGGCTCTGCCGGGTTTCAGGCTTCCCCTGTCCCGGTCTCATCGTCGAGGATGCGACGGATTTCGTCTTCCCACACATCGTCGAGGGGGTTGAAGATTTCCTCGGTGAAGTTGTCTGCCAGCCGGGCGAAGTACTCCCGCACACCCGCCTGCGGCGCGGCGCGATCCAGCTCATCGACCTTAGCATCCATGATCTGGAGCAGTTGTCTGCTTTTGAGTTCCAGGTCGGTCAGGTCGAAGTCTGTCTTCAACAGATAGTTGACCCGCCGCATGACGCCCAGCCAGGCCATAAAGTCGTGTTCCAGGCGGATGCCGCTGCCGATCTCTTCCAGGCTGGAAAAATCATAGGTCGGCACAAAGGCATACAGCCCCACGTACTCCATGTTGCGGTCGCCGGCACGACGGCAAAGGTAAGAGCCGATGCTGGCCCCCCCGTGATAATCGGACAGGTTGACAGCCAGGCGGCTGAGTTCTTTCTTCAACCGCCGCAGACTGTAATTGCACGAGACCATCCGCTCCTTGTTGTAGGGCAGTTCGCCGTACACCCCGCCCAGCCCAACAATGCGCTGCACACCGAGTTCTTTGGCGGCCTGGAGCAGCGTTGCGATGTACCGTTCCACCTGCAAATGCGGCTCGTGGCCCGCAAAGATCACCACGCCGCGTTCGCCGTCGCCAGTGTAATAGAACTCGTTTTGGGGGAGTTCCAGGTCTTCGGGGTAGCCCTCGTTGAAGCGCACCACCGGGCGGACCAGGTCATGGGTGCCGGGAATCTGGAAGAGGTAAAACCCATCCGGGCGGATCAGGCCGATGCGCCGCGCGTTGGTCTGCTGGATCAGGTACAGCGGCAGGGCCGACGAGACCGCTCCGGCGTCGGCCCACTGCCGCCAGCCGACGATCATAACCGTGCGCTGCGCCTGCGGGCGCTCCAGGAGTTCGAGGATGTCAGACATGGCATGTGCTCTCCAGTGCTCGCCGTTGCGGAGAATATATCTCCCCGGCATCAATCCGGCACGTTTCTCCCAGGAGACGAAAAGTCCGGCGCGCTCGCCCGGCACGGCATTTTTGACAAGCTATCCGTGACCTGTGAAAGGCGCGTAGCGGTGACGACTCCGTCCGGGCAGGATTCAAGTCCGGCAACACGCTATAGATATTCCGGGCGGCAGCGATTTTTCAGCCCACCACCCGGAACAAGCCGCTCAGGCGACCGTCCAGGCTGCCGCCGACGGTCACTTCAAATTCGCCCGGCTCAACGACCCACACCATCTCAGCGTTCAGGAGCGCCAGCGCCTCCGGCTTGAGGATAAAATGCACTTCACGGCGCTCGCCGGGTTGTAGCGTCACCCGCGCGAAGCCTTTCAATTCCTTCACCGGGCGCGTCACCGAACTCAGGCGGTCGCGCAGGTAGAGTTGCACCACCTCATCTCCGACCCGGTCCCCCGTATTGGTCACGGCGACGGAGACGTGCACGTCCTCCCCGGCCCGCGCATCCTGCGGCGTGATCCGCAGATCGCCGTACTCGAAGGTGGTGTAACTCAGACCATGACCGAAGGGGAACAGCGGCATATTGGGGGAAAAGGCATAGTTGCGCCGAGCCGACGGCTTGTGATAGTAGTATGCCGGAATCTGGCCGACCGACCGGGGAATCGTTATCGGCAGCCGCCCGCCCGGATTCACCGCCCCGAACAGAACTTCGGCGACCGCCGTGCCCCCCGCCTGTCCCAGATACCAGCATTCCAGAATCGCCGGGACGTGCTGCGCGGCCCACTGCACCGACAGCGGACGTCCGTTGAACAGCACAAGGACCACCGGCGTGCCCGTCTGCACGACGGCCTTGAGCAGCGTTTCCTGCTGCCCCATCAGGTCGAGGCTGTCGCGGTCACCCAGATGATCCGTGCCCCACGCCTCCCGGCAGATGGATTCGTTCTCGCCGAGCGCCAGAATAACGACGTCGGCCTGGCGGGCCACTTCGACGGCTTCGGCGATGCGCCGCGCCTCCTCGACGGGGTCCGGCAGGTGCACGTCATTGCGCCACCACGCCCACCAGCCGCCGCCCTCTTCGGTGATGCGGCACCCCTCAGCGTACAGCACTTCGGCGCGCCCGCCCACGAACTGGCGAATCCCATCGAGCAGGGTCACACCACCGGCAGGTGCGGCGCTGTAGCCACCCTGGAGAACGACCGCCGCGTTCGGCCCGATCACAGCAACGCGGCGCAGGCGGTCCACATCGAGCGGCAGCAGCGGACTTCCACCGGGCAGCGGATCGTTTTTCAGCAACACGATGGCCTTGCGCGCCGCTTCCAGCGCCAGGGTGACATGCCCGGTACATCCTACCGTCGCTTCGGCCTCGTCCGGGTCCACGTAGGGCCGCTCGAACAGGCCGAGCAGGAACTTGTGACGTAACACAGCGGCAACAGCCCGGTCAATGTGCTCCTCGGCGACAAGCCCCGCCGACACCTGATCCTTGAGGGTGGAGAAGCAGCTATCTAGCTCGAAATCCATCCCGGCCAGCAACACCTGACGGGCCGCATCGGCGGCGTCGGCGGCCACATGATGAGTCCGGATCAGGTCTTGCAGCCCGGCCCCGTCCGATGTCAGGATGCCATTGAAGCCCCATTCCCGGCGCAACACGTCTTGCAGCAGCCAGTGGTTGACGTGCGCCGGGATGCCGTTGATCTCGTTATACGACGCCATGACGGCGGCGACCCCGGCCTCCTGGACGGCGGCGCGGAAGGGTTCCAGAAACGCAGTGCGGATTTCGCGCTCCGCGTAGTTGCCGGGGCCACAGTTCGCGCCGCTTTCCGGCTGGCCGTGCACGGCGAAGTGCTTGGCCGTCGCCAGCACACGCCCGGCGGCGAAGCCCGGCCCACTCCCCTGGAAACCGCGCACGGCGGCGACGCCCATCCGGGATACCAGAAAGGGGTCCTCGCCGTAGGTTTCTTCCGTGCGTCCCCAGCGCGGGTCGCGCGCCAGGTCAAGCACCGGTGACAAGGCCCAGGTCCCGCCCCTGGCCCGCATCTCCGCCGCCGCCGCCGTGAAGACGCGCTCGATCAGGGCCGGGTCCCAGGTGCTTGCCAGCGCCATTGCCTGGGGAAAGCTGGTCGCGCCCTGGCCCATCAGCCCGTGAAGCGCCTCGTCGATGACGAACGCCGGAATGCCTAGCCGGGTTTGCGTCACCAGGAACCGCTGGACGGCGTTCACCGCCAGCGCCGTCTCCCGACTGGCGCGAAACAGCCCGATGCGCGAGATCGCGCCCACGCCGTCGGGCATGTGCGGCTGCGGGATGACGGTCTCTTCGGTCAGCGGAACATCGAGTCCCGTCGGCTCGATGATCGTCATCTGGGCCAGTTTTTCCTCCAGCGTCATGCGCCTGAGCAGATCGGCGACCCGTTCGTCGATGGAAAGCGTGGGATTGCGATATGGCTCATTCATGGGTGAACTCCGAAGTTGAGCGAGGATCAGGTGCCAAACGAGAGAAATACTTTAGCGTGGATCGGCCCCAACCTCACCGAGTTGAAGGGCAGTAAAGGTGACGCCGGGACGGCTGGCAGGCGAGGCATTCAGGCAAGTTATAGTATACCACCGGAAGAACATGCCGCGTGAAAAGCGCGCCCGCTGCGCGCCCCTGTCACAGCCGCGCCTTCGTGCCCCCGGACTTGATCCCCCTCGCCGCAGAACACGCCCTCAAATTTTCATTTCCGGGGATATAATTACCCATTGGCCCATTGGAGTGTGTACAGGAAAAAGGGACGATGCCCGATCAGCATAGCAGCAAAATCGTGACCCAGGAAGACGTGGCGCAGCGCGCCGGGGTTTCCCGTTCGATTGTCTCCTACGTCATCAACAACGGGCCGCGTAAGGTGTCTGCCGAGACGCGCGAGCGCGTCCTGGCGGCGATCAAAGAACTGGGCTATCGCCCGAACAAACACGCCCAACTGCTGTCCAGTATCGACGACACGCTGGCCGAGAAGTACATCGGCATCATCCTGGCGGGCAATTACATGTTCCGACGCCCGTACTACGGCAGCATCCTTGCCAGCTTTCACGAGCACGTCCACGAGCGCGGCTGGCATATCCGATTCATCCGGGTATTCGACGATTTCAATAACCCGGCGCTGTTTAACGAACTCATCCACCCCAACGAGATCAGCGGCGTGATTCTCGTCGGACTCGATCAGGTCCTGGATACGCCCGATGACCGGGCGCTGGTCGGCGAGATCGTGCGTCGTGTGGAGCGGGTCGTGTGCGTTGAATGGGAATGGCCGGGTGTGCCTTCCGTCCAGTTTGATCGCCAGAATGCCGCCTACCAGGCTACCCAGCACTTGTTGTCCGCTTGCAACCGGCGGCGCATCGCCTACATCGGCCCCGCCGACCGGCGCGTTTCGGGCTATCGACAGGCGTTCTGGGAGCAGGGTCTGAGCGCCGATGACCGCTTCATCTATTACGCTATCGACCCGCGCTCAGGTTACGAATGCTGCGATCAGATCATGCGGTCCGATCTGGCCGTCGATGCCATTTGTTCCGGCACCGACGAAGTCGCCCTGGGAGTGCTGAAATGCCTGCATCAGCATGGGCGACATATCCCGTGCGATGTCGCGGTCGCCAGCATCGACAATCTGGACATGGCGGCGTTCATGACCCCAGCTCTGACGACGGTAGACGTGCCGAAAAATGAGATCGGTTTTCACGTGATCGAAACGTTGGTCTCAGACAAACCCCATAAAGGGCCGGCGTCTGCCTTTGCGGTTGTGGTTCGTACCCAGCTGATCGTCCGCGAGTCCAGCGTCTGGCCTGTGGAGTAGGCGTTGCGAACGCACACTGACTTCATAAAAAACGACACCGGAGATTTCCACCTTACGCATCGACTCTAGCCGCTTCCGATGTCTCGCAGCAGCCGGACCGGGAAGCGATCCCCGGCGTTCACGGCGCGCACGCCGTCGGGGACGATCAGCAAGCCGTCGGCCAGCACCATCGACAGCAGCGCGCCGGAACTCTGGGTGCCGGTCGTGCGCGCGATCAGTTGCCCGCCCTCGCGGCTCAGCCGGACACGGAAGTAGGTCCGCCGTCCGTCCACGCGGATGTCTTCCCCGACAACGGCCTCGGCCATCGGGACCACGTCCGGCCTGCCGCCCATCTTGAGCAGCGCCGGGCGCACCACCACGTCAAACGTGACCATCACTGAAACCGGGTTGCCCGGCAGCCCGAAGAACGGCACACCTCCCAGCTGTCCGAAGGCCAGCGGCTTGCCGGGGCGCAGGTTGATGCGCCACAGCCTGACCTCGCCCAGTTCGTCCAGCACGGTGCGCACCACGTCGTGTGCGCCGACCGACACGCCCGCCGAACTCAGGATCACGTCCGGCTGCTGCGCCAGGGCTTCGCGGAAGCGGCGGCGGGTATCATCGAGCGTGTCGCGCGCTGTGGGGATCACCAGCGGCACACAACCGTAAGTGGCGGCCAGGGCGGCCAGCACGTAGCTGTTGCTGTTGCGGATTTTGCCCGGTGCGAGCGGTTCATGCACCTCCACCAGTTCGTCGCCCGTCGCCAGGATCGCCGCGTGCGGCTGGCGGATCACCGGGACTGCTGCGCGGCCCAGCGAGGCCAGCACGCCGATCTCCGCCGGGCGGATGACCGCCCCGGCGGGGATGACCGTCTGCCCGGCGCGGATGTCTTCGCCGACGGGCCGCACATTTGCCCCGGCGTGGACGGCTTCGTAAACGGCGACGAAAGGCGCCGGCGACTGGCGCTCGCCCACCGTCCACGCGCCGTCGGTCTGCTCGACCGGTACCACAGCGTCCGCGCCGTCGGGCATCGGCGCGCCGGTCATGATGCGCGCCGCCTCACCCGGACCGAGTGCCCGCTCCGGCGCAGTCCCTGCCGGGATGTCCATCGTCACCGGCAGGCGGACCGGTCTTTCCCGGCTGGCGGCGGCAACGTCGGCGGCACGCACGGCGTAACCGTCCATGCTGGAATTCGGAAAGGGCGGCAGGCTTTCGGCAGCGATCACGTCTTCGGCCAGCACGCGCCCCAACGCCGCCGGAAGCGGCACGGTTTCGGCGGGCAACCGCTCGATCTCGGCCAGGATTTGCCGCACGGTCTCATCAACGTCGAGCAGATTCGCCACCGGCATTACTCCCACGATACTCACGGACGTTTCAGGATGGCTGCCGCCGCTATTTTTCGCCCGCTGCGACGAAGATGCTGATGTCGGCGGCAAGCTGGCCCGGCTGCACCGCCGCGATGGCCAGCGCCTTTTCCCGCACGGACTCCAAGAAAAAGTTCTGGCGCATCCGGTCCCACTGGCCCGCCACGCGGTCAAAATATTCCCGGCTGCTCATTTCCTGCTCTCCCGGATTTCACCAGATCACCAGACATCGCGTAAGTGTAGCGGCGGACTCGGTCGGTTGCCAGTTGAGGAAAAATGAGATTTCCCCCCCAATATTGGGGGTTTTTGCCGATCTATAGATCGTTTACGCATTTCGGGTTTACAATAACCGTGATCCCAACGGCAATTCTTTTATTTTTAGAGAGAGGTGCGTGCTGCCACGATGAATACCTTTTACAAAAAATCTGTTGCGCAAATGCTGGAAGAACTGGGCGTTCAGGCGACACATGGCCTGAACGCCCAGGAAGTTGCCGCGCGGCAGGCGCAGCATGGCAAAAATGAGCTTCCCACTCAGGTGGGCGAAGGGTGGTTCAAGCTCTTGCTGTCGCAGTTCACCGATGTAATGGTGCTGATATTGATTGCGGCGGCGATTATCTCCGCTTTACTGGGCGATGTCAAAGACACGGTCGTAATCCTGGCTATCGTCATCCTCAACGCCGCTCTGGGCTTTTACCAGGAATATCAGGCCGAACAGGCGCTGGCTGCCCTCAGCGCCATGCAGGTGCCGCAGGTCCGCGTGCGGCGCAACGGCCATGTCCAGCAGATCAGCGCGGCGGACTTGGTCCCCGGCGACATAGTGCTGATTGAGTCCGGCGACCGTATTCCCGCTGACGGTCGGCTCATTGAGGCGATCAACCTGCAAATCGAAGAATCTGCCATGACGGGCGAGTCCGTCCCGGTAGAAAAGAGCACTGATCCGCTGGAGGGCGAGGCGATCCCACTGGCCGACCGACGCAATATGGCCTTTATGGGCACGGCGGTTGCCTATGGGCGCGGCGAACTGGTCGTCACGGCGACCAGCCTTAAGACCGAACTGGGCAACATCGCGTCCATGTTGCGCGGCGTGGAACAGGGCAAAACGCCACTCCAAGTCCGTCTGGAAGCGCTGGGCAAAACCCTGGCTGCGGCAGCCATCGTGATCGTTATCATCGTGTTTGTCGCGGGGGTGCTGCGCGGCAACCCGGTGGAGGAGATGTTGCTCACGGCGATCAGCCTGGCCGTCGCCGCCGTACCGGAGGGCCTGCCCGCCGTGATCACCATTGCGCTGTCGCTGGGGGCCAGCCGCATGGTCCGCCGCCGCGCGCTGATCCGCCGCCTGCCCGCCGTCGAAACGCTCGGCTCGGTCACGACGATCTGTTCAGATAAGACCGGCACCCTGACCCGCAATGAGATGACTGTGACCACCATCGCCCTGCCCGGCCACGATGACGTACACGTGACCGGCGTCGGCTATCAGCCGGTGGGCGATTTCATGATCAACGGCCAGATCATCAGTCCGCTCAATGACGACTCGCTGGCGCGTATCCTCAAGGCCGGGGCACTGTGCACCGACGCCTATCTGGAACAGCAGGGCGAGGACGGCCCCTGGACGGTGGTCGGGGACACGACCGAAGGGGCGCTGCTGGTGGCGGCGCGTAAAGCCGGGTCGAGCCGTAAACAACTTGAAGAGGACCTGCCGCGTGTGGCCGAACTGCCCTTCAGCAGCGAGCGTAAGGCCATGACCACCATCCATCAGCCCAAAGGCCGCTACGCGACGGCGCTGTTCGAGGGCGCGCCTTATGTAGCCTTCGTCAAAGGCGCGCCGGACCGCCTGCTGGAATGGGGCGCTTTTGAGGATATGCCCGGCGGCCCGACGCCGCTGACGCCGGAGCGTCGCCGCATCTGGCAGGCCGAGATCGACCAGCTGGCCGGGCAGGGAATGCGCGTGCTGGGGGTTGCCTACCGCCCGTTAGAGGCTGTGCCTGCCGATCTGAAGTCGGAAACGGTCGAACGCGACCTGGTACTGCTGGGACTGTTCGGGATCGTTGATCCGCCGCGTGCCGAGGCTGTCCGCGCCGTCGAGGTGGCGCGTCGCGCCGGAATCCGCCCGGTGATGATCACCGGCGACCACAGGCTGACTGCCGAGTCGATTGCCCGCCAGTTGGGTATCCTGCACGACGGGCAGGCGGCGCTCAGCGGCGCCGAACTGGACGCCATGAGCGACGAGCAGCTCGCGGAGATCGCGCCCCACACCTCTGCCTACGCGCGTGTGTCGCCGGAGCACAAGCTGCGCATCGTGAAAGCCCTTCAGCGTAACGGCGAGATCGTGGCGATGACCGGCGACGGTGTGAACGATGCCCCTGCCCTTAAACAGGCCGACATTGGTGTGGCGATGGGCATCACTGGCACCGAAGTCAGCAAGGGCGCGGCAGACATGGTGCTGACCGACGACAACTTTGCCAGCATTGTGGCCGCTGTCGAGGAAGGGCGCGCCATTTACGATAACATCCGCAAGTTTGTGCGCTACCTGCTCAGCACCAACGCGGGCGAGATCATCACCATGTTCGCCGGGATTATGATCGGACTCAAAGTGCCGCTGCTGGCGATACAACTGCTGTGGATCAACCTCGTCACCGATGGCCTCCCTGCCATCGCCCTCGGCTTCGAGCCGGCAGAAAAAGGCACTATGGACCGCCCACCGCGCCCGCCGAAAGAAGGTATTTTCGCTCGTGGGGTGGCCGTGCACATTGTCTGGGTGGGCCTCTACCTGGGCGCTATCACCCTGCTCGGCTACCTGTGGGCGCACGCGGCGCTCGGCCTGGCGCCGCTCAGCCCGACGTTGGGACTGGAGAATCTTTCGGCAGAGCAACTGGCGAACGTGGTCGGCGCGGCGAATGTGCCGAGCGGGTGGGCCACGCTTTCTATCACTGCCCGTTTGGACCTGTTGAACAATGTAAGGCCGCTCGGCGCGTTCGAGTTAGGCTCAAACCTGCTTGACCTAGCCGAGGCGTTGCCGCGCACCATCGCCTTTACGATACTGGCCCTGGCGCAGATCGCCCATGTGACCGCTATTCACGGTGGGGATGCCTCGTTTTTCCGCGTGGGCTATTCGCACAACCGGCTGATGATGCTGGCTGTCGCCACGACCCTGATCCTGCAACTGCTGGTCATCTATGCGCCGTTTTTGCAGGCTGCTTTCAACACAGTACCGCTGACCGCCGAGCAGTTAGCCGTGTCGCTGGCGCTGGCGGCGTCGCTGTTGTTCGCCGTCGAGATCGAAAAATGGTTGCGGCGGCGGCGCACGGCGCTGGAATAGCCACGCTGCCAGCGGACGGGCAATGCCGCCCGCCGCGCGCGTTAGTTGGGTTTGGCGATCTCCGGGTCGCCGAATAACACCGGTGGAGGGATTGCTTTCGATGAGGATCGAATTTGCGTGGGTAGCCGAGGACCATTGTACCTGGCTGTACATCCGTTTTCATCAGG
>Ga0209018_1000506_pt1 | contig 35785 bp, 25 predicted proteins | sample YNPBryBLVA2012_FD_185814 | JGI IMG/M metagenome (GOLD analysis project Ga0209018, IMG submission 185814) | Anoxygenic and chlorotrophic microbial mat microbial communities from Yellowstone National Park, USA - YNP Bryant BLVA 2012 (SPAdes)... ...
CCACCCAGGAGTTGTGCCCAAAATGTCCCACGAGTTTCCTCCGCAGCAGCTTCTTGAATCGTCCGACACGTTCGTCCATCGTCACATCGGCCCCAGCGATGAGGACATTCGCCAGATGGCCGCGGCCCTGGGGTACGACGCGCTCGATGGGCTGATCGACGACACGGTGCCCGCGGATATCCGCCTGTCGCGTCCGCTGGATCTGCCGCCGGTGTGCGGGGAATACCAGGCCCTCAACGAGCTCCGCGCGATCGCCGCGAAGAACGAGCTGTACCGGTCGCTGATCGGGATGGGCTACTACGACTGCATTGTGCCGCCGGTAATCCTGCGCAACGTGCTGGAAAACCCCGGCTGGTACACGCAGTACACGCCGTACCAGGCGGAGATCTCGCAGGGCCGGCTCGAAGCGCTGCTGGTGTTCCAGACGATGGTGGGGGACCTGACGGGGCTACCGCTGGCGAACGCGTCTTTGCTGGATGAGGCCACGGCGGCCGCCGAAGCGATGACCATGTGCCACCGGATCGGGCAGAACGACCGGCACGGCTTTTTCGTGGCCGCCGACTGTCATCCGCAGACGATTGCGGTTGTGCAGACGCGGGCCCGCCCGCTGGGCATTTTCTTGCAGGTCGGCAACCCGCAGGAAATCGACTTTTCCACGGGCCAGCTCTTTGGCATCCTGCTCCAGTATCCCACGACGGACGGGCGGGTCTGCGACTACAGCGAAATCGTCCGCCGAGCGCATGAAGCGGGCGTCCTGGTGGTGGTCGCGACGGACCTGCTGGCCCTGACGCTTCTCAAGCCCCCGGGCGAATTCGGGGCCGATATCGCCGTCGGCTCGACGCAACGTTTCGGCACGCCGCTGGGGTATGGGGGACCGCACGCCGCCTTCCTGGCCACGCGGGCGGACTACGTGCGGCAGATGCCGGGGCGGCTGATCGGTGTGGCCCGCGACGCGCACGGCAACCCCGCCTATCGACTGACTTTGCAGACGCGTGAACAGCACATCCGGCGGGAGAAGGCGACCAGCAACATCTGCACCGCGCAGGTGCTGCCAGCCATCATGGCCGCGATGTACGCGGTGTATCACGGGCCCCAGGGCCTGCGACGCATCGCGCAGCGCGTGCACGGTCTGACGCTGGTGCTGGCGGCGGGTCTGCGACGGCTGGGCTTTACCGTGCCCGCGGAGCCGGTTTTTGACACGCTGCGGATCCGACTGGGCAAACGTGCTGCGGCCGCCGTCCTCAAGCGGGCGCTCAAGCGGCGGATCAATCTGCGGGATTTCGGCGACGGGTCGGTGGGCGTGTCGCTGGACGAGACCTCCACCAAGTCCGAAGTGGCGACCCTGTGGGAGATCTTCGCGGGTAAGACCGCCGTGCCTTTCAGCGTCGAGGACCTGGCCGGGGCGGGCGCGATTCTGTACCCGCCGGACCTGGCCCGCACGAGCGCCTACCTGACGCATCCGGTGTTCCACCGGTACCACGCCGAACACGAGATGCTGCGATATCTGCACCGCCTGCAAGCCCGGGACCTGTCGCTATGTCACTCGATGATTCCGCTGGGGTCCTGCACGATGAAGCTCAACGGAACCGCGTTGATGCTGCCGATCACCTGGCGGGAGTTCGCGGGTCTGCACCCGTTCGCCCCTCCAGAGCAGGCGGCCGGGTACGCCGAACTGTTTGCGGGTTTGTCACGCTGGCTGAGCGAGATCACGGGCTTTCCGGCGGTTTCCTTGCAGCCGAACTCGGGCGCGGCCGGCGAGCACACCGGCCTGCTGGTTATTCGGGCGTACCATGAGTCGCGCGGGGAAAGCCACCGTGACGTGTGTCTGATCCCGGTCTCGGCCCACGGGACGAACCCGGCCAGCAGCGTGCTGGCGGGGTATCGCGTGGTGCCGGTGGCCTGCAACGAACGGGGCGACATCGATCTGGCCGATCTGGAGGCCAAGGCCCGCGCACACCGCGACCGGCTGGCCGCCATCATGGTCACGTATCCCTCCACCCACGGCGTGTTCGAGGAGGGGATTCGCGAGTTGTGCCGGATCGTGCATGAGCACGGCGGGCAGGTTTACATGGACGGCGCGAACATGAACGCGCAGGTCGGGCTGTGCCGGCCCGCCGACATCGGCGCCGACGTGTGCCATCTCAACCTGCACAAGACCTTCTGCATTCCCCATGGCGGGGGTGGGCCGGGGATGGGGCCGATCGCCTGCGCGGCGCATCTGGCACCGTTCCTGCCCGGCCATCCGGTGGTCGATCCGCACGCGGTCCTGGGGCGCGACCGGCTGCCCCAGACCGGCACCCAGGCCATCGGCCCCGTGGCGGCGGCGCCCTTCGGCAGCGCCAGCATCCTGCCGATCTCGTGGATGTACATCCGGCTGATGGGGGCGGCGGGATTGCGGAAGGCGTCGCAGGTGGCCATCCTGAACGCGAACTACATGGCGCAGCGCCTGAAAGAACACTACCCGTTGGTGTACGTCGGGCGGACAGGACGGGTCGCCCATGAGTTCATCATCGACCTGCGGTCGCTCCAGAAAACGGCGCACGTCACGTGTGACGATGTGGCCAAGCGATTGATGGATTATGGGTTCCACGCGCCGACCATGTCGTGGCCGGTCGCCGGAACGCTCATGATCGAGCCCACGGAAAGCGAGTCGAAGGCCGAGCTGGACCGGCTGTGTGACGCGCTAATCGCAATTCGGCAGGAGATCCGCGAGATCGAGACCGGCCGGCTCCCCGTCGACAACAATCCGCTCAAGCATGCGCCGCACACGGCAGCGGCGGTCTGCGCGACCACGTGGGAGCGCCCCTATTCCCGTGAGCAGGCGGCGTTTCCCGCCCCGTGGGTACGCGAACGCAAGTTCTGGCCGCCTGTGGGGCGCGTGGATAACGTCTGGGGCGATCGGCATCTGTTCTGCACGTGTCCGACCGTGGCCGAGGCGGCCGAGGTTCCCGAGCCGGCGGCGACGCCCGCCTGAGCGCGGCGACGGCCCCGCTGCGGGGGCGACACGCCGCCCGGGCCGGGCATCTATGAGCCTCCAGGCAGGCCCCGCGGGGCCCCTGTCGCGTGGTCGGCCGGACCGCGACAATGACACGTGTGAGCACACGCTCGGGACGCACAGGCTGGCAGGCGCTGGCCGTCGGACTGGCCGCGACGGCCAGCGTCCTCGTGGCGTACATCGCGGGCGGCCTGGACTGGCTCGAGCTGAAAACGCTCGACCTGCGCTTCGTCCTGGCCAACTCCATCCGCGAGCACGCGGACCTGGTCTGCCTTGACATCGACGACGCGGCCTTACAGCGTGTGGGCCGCTGGCCGTGGCCACGCGACGTGCAGGCCGGCATCCTGAGCGTGCTGCACGAACTCGGCGTGCGCGCTCTGCTCGTCGATCTCACGCTCGGCGAGCCGGAGCCGGTCCGCCCGATCCTTCCCCGTCAGGCGGATATCGCCGACGATCCGCTGAACCTGCTGCGCACGGCCGAGCACTCCATCGTCTACGCCCTGCCGGACCGCGAGCTGCGCAGCGCGATCGCCGGCCTTGGCCGCGTGTACCTCGCCACCGACTACGCCACGGGCCGCGCGCCCGGGCGACGCGCGACCGCGGTGGTCGACGAAGCGTGGCAGCGGTTCCTGGAAAGCGATCAGTTCGCCGCGCTCGTCGCCGCCTTTGAGCGGGGCGACGCGCAGGCGGCGGCGCGGCAGGCCGCCGCGATTCGTCCGCGGCGCAGCTCGACCGCCGCGCCGCCTTGGGCGCCGCTCCTCTGGGCGCAGGCGGTCGCTGCGCTTCAGGGGGACCCGGCCCTCAGCGACGACGCCCTCCTGCACCGGCTGGCCCCCCAGGACCGCACCCGGCTCAGGCCGGCGTTGGAGCGGTGCCGGGAAGCAGCGCTTCGACGGCGCATTTTGGACTGGCTGACAGAGGAACCGGCCCGCCAGACCCAGCGACCGGCGCAACTGTTCGAAACCCTGACGCGAGAGTTGATCGCGGATCAGCCACGCTACCGGGAACTGCTGGCCCAGACGCTCCGTTACGCACTCGGATACCGCGCCACGCTGCACGACAGCGTCGCCTCGCCGGTGTCGGTCGGTTCCGTCGCCGCGGAAGTGGACGCCGTCTCGCCGGTGTACTTCGAGCACGCCCGTGCGGCCCGGCGGTGCGGGTTCGTGGTGTTCGAGCCGGATCGTGATGGAGTCATGCGGCGGACGCGGTTGCTGGTGCAGCATGGCGGCCACGTCCTCGGCCAGCTCGCATTCAGCGTGGCCCTGGACGAGCTGGGGGTGCGTCCGGAGGATATTTCGGCGCGGCCGGGCTGGCTGGTACTGAACCGCCGCGACGGCGCGCCGCCCTTGCGGATCCAGCTTGATCGCGAGGGCCGTGCGTTGGTGCCATGGGTGGCGCGGCGCGACTGGTCGCGGCAGTTCGGCGCCCACGTCCCGGTGGGGGCGTTGTATCAGGTGTTCGACCGGAGGCAGGCGATTGCGCACAACCGGCGGCTGATCCTCGAGCGGCTGCGGGCACTTCCGCCAAGCGCACCGTTGAACTGCGAGACCTTTGTCGAGGACCTGGCGACGCGGCTGCGACTGGAGGAGCGTCGGCGCGAAGCGCGGTACGCGGGCGATGTGGCCGCCGTCCGGGAGACGGACCAGCTTTCGGAGCAGGCGGAGAGGCTGCTCTCGGAAAGCGAAGCGGAGTTTCGCTTGGCGCTGCGGGCGGCGCTGGAACGACTTCCGTCCGCAGTGGCCGATGCGCCGGACGCAGTCGATCCGCAACAGGTCGCCGTGCTGCGGGAAGTCGACCGCGCGTTACGCGCCATCGACGAATACCGGGCCGAGATCGAGGCCATACAGCGCCATCTGCGGCCGCGCATCGCGGGGAAGATCGGGATTCTCGGGTACACAGCGACGGCGCTGGCCGACATGGCACCGATTCCCACGCACGCGCGGGCCCCCGGCATGCTGGCGCATGCCAACCTGCTCAACGGGCTGCTGAGCGGTCGCATGGTGTACTGGGCGCCGCCGGGCATGAACGCGGCCCTGGCCGCAGCGCTCGGCCTACTGGCAACGCTGCTCACGCGCCGCTACGGGCCGCGGGCCACGCCGGTGCTGGTGGGACTGGTACTTGGCTACATCGGGCTGGCCGGGGGACTGGCATTCTGGCGGTGGACTTACTGGCTTGCGCTTATGCCCGTGGTCGGCGTGCTGCTGCTCGCTCCCCTGGCCGTCCTGCTGCACCGCTATCTGTTCCTGGAGCGCGAAACGCGGCAGCTTGCAACGGCCCTGAGTCAGTACACTTCCGCCACGCTGGCCCGTCAGATGGCGGAAAACGCCGAGCTGTGTCGCCGGGCCGAAACCCGCGAAGTCACCGCCGTCTTCACGGACCTGGCGGGCTTCACCACGCTCTCCGAGCGGATCGGAGCGGAGCGCACGCAGCACGTGCTGAACGTCACGCTCGGCCGCCTCAGCGACGTGCTCCTCCACTACGAGGGGATGATCAACAAATTCATTGGCGACGGCATCTTCGCGTTCTGGAACCCGGTCATCTACCCGCAGCCGGACCACGCCCGCCGCGCCTGCGCCGCCGCGGTCGATCTGCTGGCCGCGCTGGAAGAGCTGCGCCGCCAACAGCGGCAGCGTGGCGGCGACGAGGCGTTCGACGCGCTGGTCCTCCGCATCGGGGTCGCGACCGGGAACGCCGTCGTCGGCCCCTGCGGCTCCGAGAAAAAGTACGACTACACCTGCATTGGCGATTCCGTGAATGTGGCCGCCCGCCTCGAATCGGCCAACAAGTTCTACGGCACGCGCACGCTGGTCAGCGGCGCAACGCGGGAGCAGGCCGGCGACGAGTTCGCTTTCCGCCCGCTGGGCGGCGTGCAGGTCAAAGGCAAGACCCAAGCTGTTCCGATCTTCGAGCTGCTCGGCCGCACTGCCGAGGTGACGCCGGAAGAGCTGGAGTATGCGCACCGCTTTGCTGATGCGGTCGCGGCGTTCCAGGCCCGCGACTGGTCCGGTGCCTACGAAGCCTTCCTGGAGTGCCAGCAGCGAAAGCCGGACGACCTGGCGGCGGCGCGGTATCTGGCCGCCGTCCGCGCGTGTCGCGCGCACCCGCCGCCGGAACCGTGGACCGGAGCGCTCGAGCTGACCGAGAAGTAAATCGGCGACGGACGGTTGTGTCGCGGCGGCAGTCCGGTATCTGACGCGCGACATGTTCAAGCCCGCGAGTCTGCGGTAGGTTATGTGTTCGACGATCGCCTGACCCTTGACGGGAGCCAATTCAGATGCCCGCACTGGACCTGATTCTCGATTACGGCAACGTACTGGATCGCGCGATTGGCCCGGCGCATGGTTTGAGCCCGGCCGAGATCCGCCGCGCCGTCCCCACGGTCCGCGCGCTGGTCCGACAGATCGAGCGCGAGCGACGGCAAGGGCAACATCGCTACCGCGACCTGCCACACGATCGGCCAATGCTGCGTGAGACGCAGGCGGCCGTCGCCCGCTACGCCGGTCGCTTCGAGAACCTCGTCGTGCTGGGCATCGGGGGCTCGGCGCTGGGCAACATCGCGCTGCAAACGGCGTTGAATCCGCCGTACTACAACCTGTTGCCGGCACGACTGCGGCGCGGGCCGCGGCTGTTCGTGATGGACAACGTGGATCCCGTTCAATTCGGGCATCTGCTGGACGTGCTCGGCCCGACTCTGAAAAAGACGCTGTTCAACGTCATCAGCAAGTCCGGGGAGACGGCGGAGACGGCGGCGCAGTTTCTGATCGTGCGGGACCTGCTGCGGCGTCGGCTGGGCGCGAGTGCGTTGAGGAAGCAAATGGTGATGACGACCGATCCGCAGGCGGGAACGCTGCGGGAGATCGTCGCGCAGGAAGGGTACGACGCCTTGCCGGTTCCGCCGGGGGTCGGGGGACGCTTCTCGGTGCTGTCGGCGGTCGGACTGTTTTCGGCGGGGCTGTGCGGAATCCGTATTGACCGGATTCTGGCCGGGGCGGCAGCCATGGACCGGCGTGTCAGCCGTACGGATGTCCGTAGAAACCCGGCCGCCCTGTTGGCACTCCTGCTGTACGCCTTCTACGTACGGGGCAAACGACTGCACGTCATGATGCCGTATTCGTACCAGTTGAAAGACCTGGCGGACTGGTATCGGCAGTTGTGGGCGGAGAGCCTGGGCAAGTGCACGGCGGTGGACGGCCGCCCGTGCGTCGTCGGGCCGACGCCGATCAAGGCCCTCGGGGCGACCGATCAGCACTCGCAAATTCAGCTTTACCGCGAAGGTCCCAACGACAAAGTGATCATCTTCCTCGAGGTAGAGGAATTCACGCGCGACGTGCCGATTCCGCGCTCGGCGGGCGTGCCCGCGGAGCTGGCCTACCTTCAGGGACACACGCTCGGCCGCCTGCTCAACGCGGAGAAACGCGCTACCGAGTACGCGCTGGTCGCCAGCCAGCGGCCGTGCCTGACCATCCGTTTTCCGGTCGTCCGCGAGGAAACGGTCGGCCAGTTCATTCTGCTGTGGGAGGCGGCCACGACCATCGCCGGCGCGCTCCTGCGGATCAACCCCTACGATCAGCCCGCCGTACAAATGGGCAAGGAGTTCACCTTCGCCCTGCTCGGCAAGCCCGGGTACGAACGGCAGCGGGCCGCGTACGCAAAAGCCGCACGGCGCGCCGGCCGCGCGACCGTGTCGTAGGTCGTCCGGCGCCCGGTCTGAGGGAGAAACGCATGCGCCACGCGGTAATCCTGGCGGGCGGGGCGGGCACGCGGCTCTGGCCGCTATCCCGACGTGCGCGACCCAAACAGCTTCTGCGCCTGTTCGACGGCCAGTCACCGCTGGAGCTGACGTGCCAGCGGCTGCATGGACTGTTCAGTCCCGAGAACACGTGGATTGTCACGCTCGCGGCCCACCGCGCGCCCGTAGCCGCAGCGGCCCCGTGGCTGCCGCGCGAGAACCTGATCGGCGAACCGGTTGGCCGGGATACCGCCAACGCGATCGGCCTGGCTGCGCACCTGCTCCTGCGGCGTGACCCCGACGCGACGATGGCCGTGTTCACGGCCGACCATTTGATCCGCCCCCCGGACCGGTTCGCTGCGGCGGTGCTGACGGCCCTGGAGGCCGCCGAACGTTTCCCCGAGAGCCTGGTCACGTTCGGCGTCCGACCGCGGAGCCCACACACGGGATACGGCTACGTGCGGCGCGGCGAGGAGCTGGGCGGCGGTGTGTATCGCGTGGCGCAGTTCCGTGAGAAACCCAGCCGGGAGGTCGCGGAGGAATACGTCCGCAGCGGCGAGTATTACTGGAACAGCGGGATGTTCGTCTGGCGGGCCGCGACGATTCTGGCCGAGATCGAGCGGCTCCTGCCGGAGAACGCACGTCGGCTGGCGGAACTGGCGGCCCTGTGGCCGCCGCCGCCCGGCCACTCGGACCTGGCGCAGCAGTATGCGGCGCTGCCGCGGATTTCGATCGACTATGGCGTGATGGAAAAGACCCCGCACGCGCTGGTAGTCGAGATGGACTGCGAGTGGCTGGATCTCGGCTCGTGGCTCGCGGTGGCGCAGACGCGGCCGGCCGACGCGGCGGGAAACGTCGCGTTGGCGCCCCGGGCCCTGGTCGTGGACGGTCACAACAACGTCATCGTCGCGGAGTCGGATCACCTGCTCGTCGTGCTGGGCGCTCACGACCTGGTCGTCGTGCACAGCGACGACGCCACGCTGATCTGCCACCGTGACCAGGTGGAACGCCTCAAGGACCTGGCCGCACAGCGCCAGGCAGCGTTCGGCGACCAGTTCGAATGATCGCCGCCGCACGGCGCCGGTGCCGGCACAGAGCCCCCAACAAAACGTTCTGGCCATCAGAGCCGCGACCGTAAGGGAGCGGCGTTTAACGGGGGAACGACCGCTTCCTGACGGGCGCGGCTCGGTTTTGTCAGGGCTTCTTACGCCCGCGCCCAACGGCTGGCCTCGCCGGCAACGCGTTCAGAGTTCGCCTTTCGGGGCGGGGAAGCGGGGAAACGTGCTTAGTGGCGGACGCACCTGAGGCCGCAGGTCCGCCTCCAGCGGGATGAAGACCGACCAGTCGTAACGCAACATGCACAGGCCATGCCGGAAGCCGTCGAAGGCAATGGCCGGCGTCTGACCAAGCAGTTCCTGAATCAGCCAAGCGGGATAGTCAGCCCCCGCGGCAATGCCCAGCGGGGCCCCCCCGCCGAACCGCGGGTTGATCTCGATGAAGCGGATCCGCCGGTCCGGGGTGACGATGCACTGGAGCGTGACCAGCCCCCGCAGCGTTCCGCCGAGCGTCTCGACCACGCGTTTGCCGGCGTTCATGATGTCGAGATCTTTGACCACGACCCCTTTGGCAACCTCGCCGCCGCGTACGGCCCAGCGCGCCCGCGGGACCACACAGCGTGGCTGGCCGGTCAGCCCGACATAGACGTCGAGCGTGTGCTCGACGCCGGCCACGAATTCCTGGACGATCGGGTCAGCGGCGCGCGCCAGATAGTAATCCAGGTCGAGCTCATCCTCGATCTTGTGCACGTGCTGGCTGGCGCTGCCGGTGCGCGGTTTGAGAAAGAGCGGGAACGGCCGGACGGGCAGCGCGTGGATCTGTTCGCGCGTCCAGGTCTGAGGCGTGTCGATGTTGTGTCGACGCAGGTGTTGGTACGTCAGGATCTTGTCCCGGCAGGTGGCGATGACGTCCGGTTCCGCGACCAGGGGGAGGCAACCGAGCTGGGCGATCGCGTGGCGATGCTCGCTCAGCACGTGCAGATCGGTGTCGATGGTCGGGATCAGCGCGGTGGCCTCGAACCGGCGGATCGCATCCAGGACGGCCGGCATGTACTCCGGCCCGGTGGCACGCGGGACAACGACCGGTTCATCGACGCACGACAGGGCCGGCGCGGTCACATCGCTGTCCACCCCGACCAGACGAAGTCGGACGCCCAACCGCCGCGCGGCCGTCCGGAACGCCTGCAACAGCTCCACCCGTCGCCCCACGCAGGTGAACAGCAGCGTCAGCGTTGCCGGTTTTTTGGACGCCCGTGCCATGTACGCTAAATGTCCCGCGGCTAAGGCTCGGCGCCAAGTGCCGTGGCCCCAATTGCGACCCTGGAGAGGCTTTGACAGCGCCGGCCGCTACCGATAGTTTCAGACGCGCACCGGGGTCGAGGAACGGCCATGACGGCCTATCGGTCTGTCGGGGCGACGCTACGCGGAAGGTGGGTCGCGGTCGGTCTGGCCTGCGTGCTGCTGTCGGGGCCGCTGCGGGGTCAGACCGGATCGGACACAACGCGGCCGGCCACACGACCCACCACGAACGGCTACTGGCTGCGCGTGACGGGGGAAAGCGTGAGCCTGCGTTCGCGCCCGGACACGAACAGCATCCCGCTGGCGCGCGTGGAGCGCGGCACGTTATTGTGGGCCGTGGGCAGCGAGTTCGGGTGGCACAAGGTCCTGCCCCCCGAGGGAACGTTCTGCTATGTGGCCGCGGCCTACGTCGAACGGCGCGGCCCCACGGAAGGAGTCGTCACGCTCACATCGGGCACGCTGCGGGTGCGGGTCGGCAGTCTGGTCCGGTCCGTCGATCCCGCGACCAGCGACGTGCTGACGACCTTGCCGCCCGGAACGCGCGTAACCATTCTGGGCGTCGAGGGAAGTTGGCTGCGTATCGCTCCGCCGCCGGGCGTGTTCGCCTGGATCCAAGATGCGCTCGTCACGACCGTGGACGGGGAGACCGCGGCCCGGCTGCTCGCGTCGGGGGCGACCACCCGCCCGGTGCCGCCGGCCGTGCGGGTGGCGGATGTGCCGCCAGCGTCCCGACCGGCCGTGCCCACCACCACGAGTCCCGATCTGAGCGGCCCCTGGGGACAGCGGTTGCTGGCCGTGGAGGCGCAGATCGAGGTCGAAGCAGCCCGTCCCGTGCTGGAGCGTACCTGGGAAGTCCTTCTCGAGCAATTACGCCCGATCGCAGGCCAGCAGGAGGACGCGACGGCGGCGCGCCTGGCTGCGGCCTGGATGCGCGACCTGGAGGACCGCATCGCGGCCCGCGACGCCCTGCGTGCCGCGCGCGATGTCGAACAGCAGAGCGCACCGCAGCGTGCCCAGCGCGAACGTGAGTTGCAACGTCTCGAGCAGGCCCGCCAGCGCACCGCAACCCGACCCGCCTGGGCCGTGTGCGGCATCCTGCTGCCGAGTCTGGCGGTCGGCGGACGCGAAGGCCAACGCACGTTCAAGGTCCAAGACCCGATTACCTGGAAAGTCCTTGCATACCTTGAATTCGATCCGGCAGCGACGGTGGACCCGGAACCGCTGCTGGGACGGTACGTTGGGGTAAGCGGCGTGCGGCGAACGGACCCGACGCTGGGCGCCGACGTCGTACGCGTGAGCGAGATTGTGAACCTGGAGGCGTCCCCGGCCAGTCGGCCGGCTCGCCCGACACCGTGACAACCGGTACACTGCGCCCGCGCGCGAGCGGTGCGCGGGCCGGCCATAACACGGGCCAGCAAGCCGCGCCGCGTTGGAGCGCGGTCGAACGAAAGTCTGGTGATCAGGAAAGGAACAGGTCTATGAAAAACTGGCACTGGCGTGTCCGATATCTGAGCCTTCTGGCTGCCGGCAGCGGGCTGCTGGCGTTTAACGGCTGTGGGCTGTCCGACCGACAACTGGCGAGCATCTGGCAATCCGTGCTCGCCACCGGCCTGAGCGCGATCGTCAGCAACGCAATAACGGCTTGGTTTGAGGCGGTCAGCAACCTTATCAACGCCGGCACGCAAACCTGACCCGGCATGCACGCTCGGCTGGGGCTGACCATGCGTGGACAGCCCGGCACCGGTCGGCTTGCGAGCCGGCGGCGAGGCGATAAGCGGGCGTGTCGCACGTCCGGGGAGATTACATCTAGAAGCGCGGCCGCGGAAAGCGACCAGAGGGTTGGTCATGAGAAAGCTTCGCGTGCTGGCGGGCGGCCTTTTGGCTGCGTCTGCGCTGTGGCTGGTTGGCTGCGAAGGCGGCGGCAGCGGCGGCAAGGGCTGGATTACCTACCGTCCTAACTGGGAATACGAACGGTACGAGCGAATTGCAGTTCTGCCCGGCCGGGCAACCACCCCCGAGGCCGCACAACAAGCCGGCATTCTGGCGGACCGCCTGACGACTTTGCTCACGCAAAGTGGGCAGTTCCGCGTGCTCAGCCGGTCCGAGCTTCAGGAGCTGTTCGCCGAGCAAGACCTCTCGCAATTGGCCGACGCGATCGACGCGGGCACCGCCATTCCGCAGGGGCGCTTGCAGGCTGCCCAGGCGCTCGTCGCCGTGCGCATTACGGACTGCAAGCTGATCGCGGACCGCGAGGAACGGACAATGCCACGCTACGCCGTCGATCGCCGCGGCAACCGGCTGCTGGATCGCTACGGGCAGCCCATCATCGCCGGGTATGAAACGTTCTACATTTACCGGCACGGGGCCGAGGTCGAGGGCAGTGTGCGGGTAATCGACGCGGCGACTGGCGAAATCCTGATCAGTCATGCCGCCCGGGTCGCCGCGCGTCCGCGCGTGACCCGCAATGTCCCGCCGGGTGTCACGCCGGAGCAGCTCGCCGGCGAAGCGGTACGTGAGCTGGCGACCGAATTCTTCAAAGCGATCGCACCGACGCGGATGCGCGTGAATTTCAAGGGCGACATGCTGGTGGTGGCCCGCGACTACTACGACGGGCACTACAACACCACCGGCAAGCTGCCACGCTCGCTGAGCGAGTTCATCGTGGCGGTGCGCAATCTGCCGGAGACATGCGACCGGAACCGCTTCCGGCTCGTCGTGGCCACCCAGGACACCCGTCAAGACCTGTTCGAACAGGAGTTTGTCTGGTCCGGCAGTTCCGGACCCGAGGGCGTGTCCTATCGGATTCCGTTGCAGACCCTGCTGGACAGCGGCTCGGAGAAGTTCGTCGCCAAGCTCTACAGCGTGGGCGACCCGGAACCCAAGATCCAGCGCAAATTCACGGTCGAGAAAACCAAGGGCGGCGACTGACCTCGTGCAGTCGGGACGTCGCCGCGGCCAGCCTCCTCGTTTCGGTCCGCGGCTCGTGATCGGGTTGGGCCGCGGGGGCGGTCGTGTTGCCGGATGACCACGACCTGCGCGCGGCGGCCGCCTGCCCGTCGCCAGCGCCGGTACCCAGCCGACCGCTTTCTTTTGTCCCGCAGCGGCCCATCATAGAATCTTGACGTGTTTTGCGACCGGAGGCGTCCAGAAACAAAGAGCGATGCGGCCTGTTGAAAGTGGTGAGACCCTGCGTCGATGGCTGGCCAGCCTGGCCCTGCTGAGTGCGGCAGCGGGGGCGGCGGGCGCGCCGTCCGTGGCGTTGAAGCTCGAATCATCCACCGCGTACGCAAACGAGGCGTTCACCGTCACCCTCGAAATCAGCGACTTTCGGACCGCAGACGAGCCGCAGTGGCCCGAGATCCCCGGGTGCAGCGTTCGTCTCCTGGGACCGCCGGCCGAGTTCTCGCAGTTCACGCTGATCGGCGGACGACGGTCGGAGTCGCACTCGCGCACGTACCAGTACGAGCTCATACCCACCGTGGTTGGCGAGCTGGTGATCCCGTCGATCGCGGTTCAGGTGGACGGTCGCACGCTGCGCACGAATCCGACGCGCGTGCGGGTGCTGGCCAGCGATGCGGAGCGGCTGCTGTCGGCCGAAATCGTTCTGGGACGCTCGCGGGTGTACGTGGGGCAGCGGGTGACGGCGACGCTGACCGTGTGGGTGCGTCCGCCGGTATGGGGCACCCAACGGGTCGATCCGACCTCGGTGTTGCAAAGCCTCAGTGTGACGAGCCTCGGCCCGTTCCCGCGTCAGATCAGCAATGCGGCCAACGTGGGGCGCATGCGGGAGGTGGATGGTCAGCGCGAACTGTACTACGCGTTTGACTTTGTGACGCAGATCGTGCCGGAAAAGCCGGGCCGGCTGGAGTTCGACGAGATCGAGTTCGGGCTGGTTTATCCCACAGGCAGCGGCAAGCGGCACCTGCGGGCGCGTCCGACGGTCGCCCCGGTCGAGATCCTTCCCGTACCGACGGAAGGCCGACCGGCAGCCTTCAACGGCGCCGTCGGCCTCTACGACATCAAAACCTCCGCCAGCCCCACCAGTGTCCGCGTCGGCGATCCCATCCAATTGACCATCGAGGTCTTCGGCGACGGCCCGGTGGAGTCCTTGCCGCCCCCGCTGCTGTCGGCCAACCAACGCCTCGTCGACGACTTCCGATTGCCGGACGAAACGCTGGCCGGGGAGATGCGCGACGGTCGACGGCGTTTCACGCTGACGATCCGGGCCCGGCACGAGAAGGTCACCGAGATTCCGTCCATCGAATACCCGTACTTCGACCCGGACGCGGAGCGCTTCGTGATCGCCCGCAGCGCTCCGATCCCGCTGGTCGTCACGCCGGCGGCGGAGATTGCGGCCCCCGAAGTACCGCGTGGCCCGGCCGGATCCGGGACCGGCAGCGCAAATACGCTCGAAGCGTTGGACGGTCTGCGCGACATCGAAACGCGGGAAGCCCTGCTGCTCGCGGAGACGTCGCCGCTGGCCTCCGGCGTGGTGACGGGCTTTCTGACGGTTCCGCCCGCCATCTTTTTCGCGACGTGGGCCGGGCGGGCGCTGCTTTGGCGTTATGCGGCCGACCCAGCACGTCGACGTCGGCAGCGCGCGTTATCGACCGCCCGTCGGCGGATCGCCCAAGGCCGCCGGCGTCCGCCACGCGAATGGGCGGCCGAAATCGCGGCCGCGCTGACGGGGTATCTGGCGGATCGCCAGAACGAGCCGGCCGCCCGCTTCGGGGGACGGGCCGGTGTGGACTTCCTGCGCGCGCGGGGCGTGCGACCGGAGCTCGTGGCGGAGTGGTCGCGGATCGTCGAGCGCTGCGAGGAAATCTCCTTTGCTGGCGCGCCGCAGGCGGACCTGGACCAGCTCGCCGCTCAGGCTCTGCGTTGCCTGGCCGCTCTGGGGCGGGAGCGGCTATGAAGCGGAAGGGGAGTCACCACAGCGGAACGATGCCGCGCGCGGGGTTCGGGCGTCGGGCGTTTGCCCCCAGCAGCGGCGGCGCCGGTTTCTTGGCGGTCCTGCTGGCAGTGGCCGTCGCGCCGGCCGTGGCCCAACCGCTGCCGGCGGAGCGGCAGCGCGAGATTCTGCGGGAGGCCCTCAACGCGTACGACCACGCGGTGGCCGCGGCGCGCGAGGAGCCGCAGCGGGCGGCCGATCTCTACCGCCAAGCGGCCGCCGGGTTCGAAGCGCTGCTGGACAGCGGGCTGCGCAACGCCGCCCTGGAGTACAACCTGGGCAACGTGTACTTCCGACTCGGGGATCTGGGCCGCGCGATATTGCATTACCGGCGGGCCGAACGGCTGGCCCCGCGCGAGGAACGTCTGCGGGCGAATCTGCGCTACGCGCGCAACCGGGTCGAGCCGGCCCTCACGCCCAGCGGTCAGGCCCGGCTGACCCGCCAACTGCTCTTCTGGCACTACGAGACGTCGCCGGTCGAGCGGCAGCGGGCGCTGGTCCTCTTTGCGACGGTCGGGTGGTCGCTGCTGTGGGCCTGGCTCTGGTGGCGTCGGCGCGCGCTGGTCGTGGGCGGGCTGATCGGCGTCGCCGTCACGGCCGCACTGGCCACCTCGCTGTACACCCAGCAGGCCGCCGAGTCCCGTCAGCCGGAAGCGGTCGTGGTCCGGGAGCGCTCGTACCTGCGTTTGGGTCGCAGCGAAGCCGCCGAGCCGGCGCTCAAGCAGCCGTTGGGGTCGGGCGTGGAGGTGCAGGTGTTGCAGCGGCGTGGCGACTGGGTCGAAGTACGTCTGCCCGGTGGACAGACGGGCTGGCTCCCGGAGTCGGCGATCGAAATCGTTTAGGGCTTGGCGCTCCGCGAGCGCGCTACCGGCGGATCTGGCGCAGGAACTCCTGCACTTCGGGGATGCCGCCCTGATACACGAGGTAGCCGTTGTAGGGCTCGCGGTCGGTGATCTCGTCGCTGACCGGGGTGAGCATGAGCCGCCGTACTTCGTCCCGGTCGTCCGTCTGTCCCAGGACCCAGCAGAGTTTCATGTAGGCGACTTCGGGCAGCATGTTTGAGGCGGGGACGATACCGAGGTCCATCAGGTCGCGTCCGGTGTCGTAGACATACATTCCGCAGTAGCCCCAGAGCGTCTGGACCGTCATGAAGATGTGCACCCCGGCCGCCACCGCCCGTCGAATCGCCGGATACAGCGGCTTATTGACGTGTCCCAGCCCGGTACCGGCGATGACGATGCCGCGGTAGCCCTTCTCGACGATCGCGTCGACGATGTCCGGCTGCATGTTGGGGTAGTAGTAGAGAATCGTGACCTTCTCTTCGAAGGCGGTGTTGATGATGACGTTCCGGTCCTTACGCCGCCGGCGATAGTCCTGGCGCAGGTGCGTCAGCTTCGTCGGCGAGATCATCGCCACGGGGATATCGCTCAACGTGCGGAAGGTGGAACGGTAGCTGCTGTGCATCTTGCGGACGCGGGTGCCGCGGTGCAGCAGGTTGTACTCGTCGGACGTCGGTCCGAACATGCAGACCAACACCTCGGCGATGTCGCCCTCCGCGGCGGCCTTCACCGCACAGATCAGATTGATGGCCGCGTCCGACGAAGGCCGATCGCTGGAGCGCTGCGAGCCGACCATGATGATCGGGATCGGCGGATTCTGGACCATGAAGGTGAGGATGGCCGCGGTGTGGTGCATCGTGTCCGTTCCGTGGCCGATGACGATGCCGTCCGTGCCCTTCTCGATCTCCTCGCCGATCCGGCGGGCGAGGGTGATGTACTGCTGCGGGCCCATGTTTTCGCTGAAGACGGCGAACAGCTTCTCGGTCCGCAGGTTGCAGATGTCGGCCAGCTCCGGCACGGAACCGTACAGCTCTCCCGGGCTGAAGGCCGGAATCACGGCCCCGGTGCGGTAGTCGAGACGGCTGGCGATCGTGCCTCCGGTGCCGAAGAGCATGACGTTCGGCTTGCGCGGGTCGGTGGGAAACTCGCGCTCCGGGATTTTGTAATGCGCTTCCCGGCGGCCGCGCTCCACCATGTGCGTGATCGACTCGGCCAGGATGCCGATGTTGTAGCCGCTGGCGATTTTCAGCACGATGTGCTTGTCGTCGGCCGTTTCCGAGCGTGGGAGAATCAATCCGCGGAACTGGCCGCGGGTGGAGTCGATCTCAACCTCACTCCAGACGCCAACGCCGAAGCGTTCCAGCACGGCCCGCGCTGTACCGCGATACCCTTTGAGCCGTTCGTCGCCGCCGGTAGCCGGGGACGACGCGGTCGGTGTAGTACTCATCTCGGTAACCTGCTTTCCATGGGCTGTGAAGCCCAGACTTTCGCCGTAGCTCGGATGTTCCTGTGCCGTGGCACGCTACCCGTCCGAACCCCGCACGCCAGGGCGGGGCCAATCCCGGCTCGGCGTAAAACCGCTCGGCCAACCACCGGTGACCACGCCGATCGCCCCCGACTCGCGTCGGGGGTTCGGATGGTCCGTCCAGCACCCTGCGGCCAGCGGGGTATAGTGGCGCACACTCATTCATTTCACAAACGCCTGCAACGCGGCGATCGCCGCCCCCAGCGCCGGGGCAGCACGCAGGCGGGACGCGCGCAAGAAACCCGCTTTCAGCGTCGCCGAAGCCTGTCCGGCGTTCGCTCCGCCGCCGGTAGGCGGTTGCAGATACGCCGCGCTCATGTCGGCGTCACCGCTGCGGGCCACGAACGCGGCCAGATACGCATCCACGCGTTCCCCGAAGACCGGACGGAATCGCGGGTCGCCGTAGATCAACCCGACGCGCTGCCCGATCACCACGCGGTCCAGCAGCAGCCCGCGATACTCATGCTCTGGGGCCAGCCGGGCGTAGGCCTCCCCCCGCTGGGCAGTCGCGGCCCGACCGTTTCGGATGGTCCACAGCCGCTCGAAGATGAGCTCGGCCAGCACGAGGGCCGCGGTGTCGAGCCAGGCTGCCGCCAGCGGGTCGCCCGTCAGCGCCGCGACCTCGGGGTACGGCGTGGGATTGACCGGCGGGCGCCGAGTGACTGCGTTGAGTTCCGTCCAGACCCGATTAAGGGAGCTGGCGGAAACAAGCTTCTCAAACGTCGGCCCCAGCGCGCTGGGAATCTGCCAGCTTTTCTGAATCCACGTCCGGGCCTGGTCGAAGGGCACCAGTCGCCCGCGCAGTTTCAGGGCATCCGCGATCCCCGTCCCGCCGCCGCAGTAGTACGCGTTCTGCACGTCGCGGAACAGACCTTCGTCGGCGTATTCCTCTCCCAGACCGCAGTAGTCGGCGTCGCTGCCCAGTGCGGCCACCGGTGCCAGCAGGGTGATTCCGGCGGCGGCCACTTGCTGTTCGAACCGGTCCAGGTAGTCCGGAATGCGTGGTCCGTTGTTGATGACGTTGATGCCGCGCCCATCGGGCGTCTTCAGCCCCGGCATGCCCACCCCCACCAGCACCCGCGCGACCCCGCACTGACGCGCGACGTCCACCACCGCTTCCGCCGCCGCCGTCACCCACCGGCTGGCCTGCTCGATTTCCTCCGCCGACCGCCGCAAGTCCCCGCTGTCGCGCTGCGCCAGTTGCTCGGTCACAGACAGCGGGACGAAACCGGGCAGGCGCGGGTAGACGCGCGAGGCAGACTCGGGGCGTAGACGGAAGGAGGTCCGCCGGCCAAGGTCGTCGCAGGCGACGGCATGCGCCTTGACCTCCGTCGCGCCGCCATCGACACCGATCAACAGGAATTCGTCCACGTCTGCTCCCTCGCTGCGTCCCATCTGCCCCCCGTCACGGCGGCTCACCGCCCCGGCTCGCCGCCGCGGTTCAGCCAGCGCCGCCGCTCCAGCGCTTCGAGCCGCATGTGATCCTTGGCGTTGTCGTTGCGGTCGATGGTCGCCTGGTCGATGGCATGGTCCGTCCCGCCGGAATGCCGGATGACCTCGTAGATCGGTTCCCAGACGCGTCCGATTGTGTACCGTTCGCTGATCCGCAGCACGAGGTCATAGTCCTCGCCGTAGTTGCGGCAGTGCGGCGTGTCGTTGACGCCGAACCAGCCCAGCTCGCGGATAACCTTGATGTGGGCGGCGCGCGGCGCGCCGGCCCCGTTGATGCGCAGCAGGTTGTTGCGGCCATTGTCGGCCGTCCACTCGTCGTGCGTGACGACGGGGATCTCTTCGTTGCGCCGCAGCGTGCCCGTCTGCTCGTCGAGCGTCCAGACCTCGTACGAGCCGACCACCATGCCCACCGTCGGATCGCTGTCGAACACGGCCAGCAGTTTCTCCACCGCGTCCGGTTTGAGGCGATCGTCCGAGTCGAGCTGCACGTAGTACTTGCCGCGGGCGACCGCGAGCCCGCTGTTCAGACACAGACCCAGATTGTTGACATCGACCACGATCAGCCGCACCGGCGGGGCCGTGGGGCGATAGCGGTCGCCGCCCGGCAGGTAGCGCCGCACCTCAGCCGCCGTGGGATCATCCGGTCCGCCGTTGACGACGACGATCATCTCGACCTGCCGAACGGTCTGCGCCTGGACGCTCTCGATGGCACGGCCGATGAAGCCCGGCCGCTGGTTGACCGGGGTGATGACACTGGCAAGGCAGTCCCGGAAGCGGGCCTCTTCCTCGGGCGTGTACTGCACGCGACGGACGTGTGCGCCGGGCGCCAGATAAGCGCCCACGCGCTTCAGGTGCTCGGTGAACGCCCGTTCCATTTCGAGCTGCGTCGGCTTGCTGGCCAGCAGGTAGGCAAAGACGTTGTGCGCCTGGGGCGGCGCCGCGACCGAGTAAAGCGACCCCGCATACCGGTTCGCGACGTGCACCGGCGTGTACTGTTCCAGCAGTCGAAGCCGCAGGTCGTACAGATCGGCCGCCTGATAGCGCTCATCGAACCCGCCAAGCGCGCGCAGGGCGGCGACGCGGTACAGAATCGCGCTGCCGAAATCGACCGTGTCGCGCGTGCGTCCCGGGTGCCAGTCGAGCAGGTGCACGTCGCGGCGTTGCCCGTCCGCAGTCATCCGCTCGTAGTCGGCGTACACCATGCCGACCGAGCGGGTCGCAGGCCCGGTCACACCCGCACCCCGCGTTGCCGCCATCACCATCGTCTTCACGGCCGACTGACGCAGCACCACCTGCGCCGGCTCGTTGTACATCAGCAATAGCCACTCGCCGCGGGCTGCCTTCAGGATGGCGTTGTACATCGCCGCCCGGTTGGCGTAGCTCCCCGGCAGGTGACGTATGCGTCCCGCGTCCACGTCGGACGGCAGGAAGTCCGGCGTGGCCCCCGGCCCGCGGTTGTCCGCAATCAGCACCTCGAGCGGGGCGTGATCCTGACCCAGCGCCGACCGCACGCCCGCCGCGAACGCCGAGCGCTCGTATGGCAGCTTGTCCGTGAACACCAGTCCGACCGAGACCGTGACGTTTTCGAAACTCGCGCTCATGAGGGGCATTCTAGCGGCGGGAACGACCGGGCCGAAGGGGGCGAACCGTCGCGTGGAAGCCCTGTCGGTTGCCCGCCCCGTCCCGTCAGCGTGCGACCTGGTGCAGCCGGACGTCAGGGCGCCAATCAGCGGTCAACGGCCGCGGCATCGCGCAGCAGCGCAGCCCACGTGCTTATTCGTCCCCAGCGCTCCAGTCGCCGACCGTTCAGATACACAACTGGGACCGCGGCCACTCCCAGACGCGTGCCGCACGCTATGTCTTCGGCCACCTGGGCGGCTACGTTGGGCGAGTTGATGGCCGAGTCGAACGTCGCCCGGTCCAAGCCAAGCTCGGCGGCCCAGTCGACGAAACGCTGACGGTCCAGCTCGGCCTGTCGCTGGTAGAGCAGGCGATACATGGCAGCGGCCGCTTCCGGCCCACCCGCAACCCGGGCCGCCTCGCAGGCTCGAGCGGCTTGACATGCCGCCGGGTGGCCCGCGCCGAACTCCGGCCGCGGATTGCACGCCGGGTCCTGCGGAAAATGGCGGTATTCGACCCGAACTCGGTCCGGGTACGTTCGCAGCAGCTCCTCCAGAAGCCCGTGAAGTTTGCGACACTGCGGGCACTGGAAGTCGCTGAATACCACGACTCGGTTGGGCGCCTCCGGTGCTCCCAGAACCAGCGCGTCCGGCCGCACAGGGATTTCGACAACCGGCTGGCGTCGGTAGTCCCACAGGACGTACTCTGGATCCTCGACGATCTTCAGGTAGGCATCGCGCAGGCGCTGCACTTGTCCGCCCGTGCTCGCGATAAAGACGATCGTCAGGTGCAGGAGGGCTGCCAGCGTCCCCGCCGTCAACGTGGCCAGGACCAGCCGGGCGGTTGGATGCGGGCAGGGGACGTCCTGCGCCGTTTGCGCTCGCCACGGCCACGCTGCCAGCGTGCACAGCAGCAGGCCGGCATTGGTGATGTGGGCCAGCAGGCAACCGACGCACCACTGTCGCAGCTCCAGCGCCATAAGGCGCACGAAGTCCGCCGAGACAAGCACTCCGCCGACCACGACCAGAAGGGGGAGCAGGTGATACGCTCGGCGGGGGCGCGTCGGCGGCCCGACGAACAGATACCACAACGTTACGAACGCAAAGTAGGCCATGCCGACGGCGGCGACGGGCAGCGTCGCTCCGCCTTCCTCCCCGGTCAGCGGGATCGAGCCCCAACGTGACGCGAGGACCGAGCGACAGTCGAACCGCCGGTCGGCGGACGTGCTGCGTCCGCACAACACCTCCAGCACACCGCCGGCCGCACTGCCGCCTGCCCCCGCCAGCAGCAGTTGCAGACTCAGCCACCACCCCGCCAGACCGAGCGCGACCGCGGTCCAACGCCACCACGGTTTGGGCAGCCTCCGGCGAGTGATGACGGGTGCGGGTACTTCGGGCGTAGATGACATCCGACGGGCCTCCTGTCGTCACGTCGCATGCGCCGTACGGCCCCGGCGACAGCCGCAGTATACGGTGAGGCGACGACACAATCGCGGCCGGCCGGCGGTGCGTGCGAGGGGTGCGGGCCGCGCATTACGGCTCTGCATAGGGTGCCGGGTCCGGGATACCGAGCGTTTGGAATGCCCGTAATCGAATCTGACAACTGTCGCAGTGACCGCACGCGCGGCCGGCCGGGTCGGGGTCGTAGCAGCTCCGCGTCAGCCCGTAGTCCACCCCGAGAGCCAGACCACGGCGGATGATCTCCGCCTTGGACAGGTGGATGAGAGGGGCCCGGATGCGGACCGGCCGTCCTTCGACCCCGGCCCGTGTAGCCAGCCGTGCCAGTTGCTCGAAGGCGGCGACGAACCCGGGCCGGCAGTCGGGATACCCGCTGGAGTCGACGGCGTTGATGCCGATGTAGATGTCCTGGATGCCGCGGACCTCGGCCAACGCCAGCGCGTGGGCCAGAAAAATCGTGTTCCGCGCCGGGACGTAGGTGCTGGGAATGTCCTGGGCCGCCAGGTCGCGGTCACGCGGAACGGGCAGGTCCGCCGTCAGCGCCGAGCCGCCGATCGCCCGCAGGTCGAGCGTGAGAATGACATGCTCCCGCACGCCGGCGGCTGCGGCGACCCGGCGCGCGGCCTCCAGTTCGATGGCATGGCGCTGGCCGTACTGAAAGCTCAAGGCCAGCGGCTCGAAGCCCTCGGCGGCCGCGATGGCCAGTACGGTAGCGCTATCCAATCCACCGGAGAGCAGGACGATGGCACGCGACGGCGCGCTCATGCGCGCAGTGTACTCGCCTCCGCCCCAGCGTGTCCGCGCTGCGGCGCCGCACGGTTAAGCCAATGGGGGTGGAGGCTGACGGCAGCCCGCTCGCGATACGGCCGGGCCTCCTCGACCGACATGGAGGGATTCCGGTGCGGGAGGTCGAAAAGCTGCGCCAGTTGCGCGAAGACATCCACGTGATGCATCAGGCCAACAAAGCATTCTGCACCCGGCCCCCACGCTGACCGCAACACCAGGTCGCTGGTGTGGGTCGTGCCAATCCAGCCCGTGCCTGTGTAATTTCCGATCACTTCGCCCAGAACCCCGACCAGGTTGGCCCGCTGATGACTCACCACCGGCGGCTGACCCTCCAGCGCGGCCCGGATGGCGTCCGCCTCTTTGCTGCCCGGGCGAATACCCGTCACGGACTCCACCACCTGCCGAATCTCGTCGCGGGCCGGGCGCGTCGTGGGCGCGCCGGACAAGCGGGCGCTCAATTCTTCGAACGAGCCCCGCGCCCGCTGCACCCGCTCGAAATACCGTTGGCTGTCCTCATACGAGCTGCCTACGCCATTCAAACCGAAGTTGCCGTTCCCGTGATCGCTGGTGACCAGTACCAACGTGTCTTCCCGCTCGGCGGCCCAGTCGACCGCGACCGCCAGGGCGTCATCAAAGGCGAGCTGATCGTGCAGCAGCGCGGCGGCGTCGTTGTTGTGGGCCGCGTGATCCACGCGGCCGCCTTCGACCATCAGGAAGAAGCCCGTACCAGAGTCACTGAGGATCTCCAACGCAGCCCGGGTCATCTCAACCAGCGTCGGCACGTCGGCGCGCAGCTCGGCGCTGGCCGCGTGGTCGATCGTGTACGGCAAGTGACCGTCTGCAAACACGCCGAGCACGCGCTGCGGGCGCGCTCCGCTGATTACCTCCCTGCGTCGCGTCCAGACCGCATAGCCCTTCGCAGCATACTCGCCCGCGACGTCACGCCCGTCTTCCCGCAGGTCCGCAAGGAAGAACTGTCGACCGCCCCCCAGCAACACGTCCACGACATCCAGATACTGCGGCGCGATCGCGGCCTGGTTTTCGCGATTCTCTTCGACGGCGGCGAAACCCGCGGGCGTCGCGTGCGTGATCGTCGTGGTCGTCACCAACCCTACACGCCGACCGGTCTGGCGTAACAAAGCCGCGATCGGCGTGAGCCGTCGGCCGTCCGGCAAGACGTTCAGGGCGCCGTTGAACACCCGCACGCCGCTGCCCCAGGCGCTGGACGCGGCCGCCGAGTCGGTCACCGGGGAGTTCAGCGACTCCGTGGCGCACACCCCGTGTACCGCACGCGGATCGCGCAAAAGTTCGTACCACCGCGTGCCGCGACCTCGCACCATCTGCGAAAACGGCTCGGCCAGCGAGGGTACGCCCAAACTCATCCCGTCGGAAACCAGGAAGATCACGTTGCGCGGCGCCGCCCGGTTTCGGCTCGGCCGGCTCGTAGCGGCGCCCGCGGCCAGCCGACCGGCCGCCGGCGGCACCAGGCCCGCAGCAATTCCCAGCTCCAGCAATTCACGTCGCGTCCAACCGTGTTGCGTTCCCATGTCGTCGTCCATTCCCTTCGGTTTAACCCCGGGCAGCTCGCCCACGTGGTGAATTCTAGCGGTTATCCGTAAGCGCCGTGTTAACAAGCGCCCCCGGTCATGCCGCCGAACGTAAACTCTGCGCCCTGCACCTTCGTGGCCGCTGCGACGCCGTCGCCGCGAGGCGACCGCGGTGGCTGCCAATTTCCAACGCCGCCGCAGGACACACGCGCCCCCGCGGGCGGCGGGTGTGCAACCGAAGCCAGCTCGGCGGACTGGCGGCCCTCGGGTATCATCTCGAGAATCAGTATCGCACATAAGCGCCCCGCGGCGCAGGAAGAGACCCATGGACGAGCGCAGACCCGCCGCCATACCGACGCTGGTATCGTTCCTGATCTGCGATCAGGTGATCGACGATCGGTTGAGCAACAAGAAGAGTGCGATCGGGATCTTCAACACGATTCTGGTGCCGAAGGTTCCGACATCGATCCAACAGATGGCGATACTGGCGTCGGTCACGGAAATCGCCGGGCGGGCGGAAATGGAAATCCGTCTGGTCCGTGACGCGGACAATCAGGTGCTGTTCAGCGGCCGAGGCGCGGTGGAGGCGCCGAACCCCCTGGCCGTCGTGGACCTGCTGTTTGGAATTCAGGGGCTCCGCATCCCGGAAGCCGGCCAGTACGCCTTCGAGTTGCTCAGCGAAGGGGAGATTCTCGGGCGGCGACGCTTTCAGGTGCTGGTGCGCCCGCCGCCAACCCCGCCGACCCCACCCTCCGCGCCGTAGCCCCGGGACGGCGCGCCGTGCGGTCCGCGCGTTCGGGGCAGCGCGGGCCGGGCGGGTCCTCACACGCGGATCCGCTTCCAGCCGCCGTGCAGGTGGCGGGCCAGGCCCAGCAGCAGGCGGACGAGGTTGTCGGCCCACATCCCGCACCAGGCGCCGATCAGTCCGCCGCCGAGGACGATCCCGCCCAGATACGCGCCGGGGACGCGTACCAGCAAGCCCCCAATCGTCGAGACGAGGAGGGTGAACCGCGTGTCCCCGGCACCGCGCAAGGCGCCCACGTAGATGATGCCCGCACAGAGGAAAGGCTGCGCAAAGGCCAGCAAACGAAAGGCCGGCACGCCCACGGCGCGCACGTCGGGATCGTTACTGAACGCGGCGAAAATGGCCTCGGCCAGGAAGAAAAACGCGACCCCGACGCCAGTCGCCAGAAAAGCCCCCTGGACGGCGGCGACGTGCGCGGCGCGAGCGGCCCGGCGCGGCTGACGCGCGCCGAGATATTGGCCGACCAGCGTTGCGGCTGCGGTCATCCACGCCATCGCCGGCAGGTAGGTGATCGCTTCCATCCGGACGGCAATCATGTGGGCGGCGTAGTTCGCCGTCGCCGCCGGGCCGCTGGCCGTGTGGGCAATCACCTTGATGAACAGCAACTGGGCCACGGCCATGATCAGGGCGTCCGCGCCCCCCGGCAGCCCGACGCGCAGGATGCGGTGGATGATGCCCGGGTCGGGACGCAGGCCGCCCAGTGTCAGCCGCAGATCGCGCCAGCCCGCCAAGGCGAGCACCAGAGCCAGCGTTCCACCGATGCACCGGGCAATGACCGTGCCCCAGGCGATCCCGCGCACGCCCAACGATGGCCCCAGCCAGCCGAAGACCAGGCTGGAAGCCACCAGCACGTTGACGATGTTCACCAAGAGCATGATGGCCATCGGCGTGCGCGTGTCCCCCGACGCCCGCAGTACGGTGCTGACCACGGTGAAGATGCCCAGCGCCAGATACCCGAGGGCGTCGATGCGCAGGTAGATGCTGAGCAGGTCGCGGGCGGCGGCGGTCTGCGTCAAGAAGGCGGCGAAGAACGGGGCCAGGAGGACCGCCAGCAGCCCGGTCCCTGTTCCCAGCACGAGCATGAGCAGGAAGGCCTGGTTGAGAGTCCGGCCGGCGGTCCAGCGGTCGCCGGCGCCGAAAGAACGACTGACCAAGGCGGCCGCACCGGTGCTGACGAGCATGAAGGTCAGGCCGACGAACCATCCCACGTATGCAGCCGTCCCGACCGCCGCCGTCGCTTCCTTGCTCAAATGACCAGCAAGCCACGTATCGACCAGACCAACGAGGAAATTGCCGACCTGCTCGCCGAGCATCGGCAGGGCCAGCACCCAGACCTGGCGGCTCAGTGGCCCCCGTGGCAGAGCAGGAGGGATGGAGGCGGCCGCCGTGCCCGCCGCCCGGGACAGACTTTCCGGAGCGACGCCGAGCCGGTCCGAGGCGGTGGTCATGAACTCAGTGTATCGCGGTGCGCGGGTTTCGCGCGTGCGTGGTTCCGAGGCTGAAGATGACGCGGCCAACGGGCCCGCAGCGATTCCCGTTCATGGCGCGTCACCTCGGTGCAAGCGGGCCTTATCCGGGCGTTTCAAGTCTCCATACAGAATGAGGTTGCGCATAATCTTCAGCGTGCTGTCGGGATCGTAGCCCCGCAGATTGTAAATGGGCGTGCCCAGCAGACTGCCGGAAAGGTCCAACGGGCTGTAGATGACCGCGTACCGTCCCCGCACCCCGAACACTTTGAGCAGCGGCCCTTTTCTTCCTCTTGCCAGTCCCAGCGCGGCTCGCCGATATCCCACGTCCGTCACATCCACCGCGCCGTCCAGCCCGGTGCCGGTGTACAGAAACGAGTCCTCCGGCACGGTCTGCGGCTCGTCCTGGAGCGCCTGTCGCACCCATTGCTCCAGGGACCGGGTGAACTCCGGGCTGCCGCCAGCGGCGTCGGCCAGCAGCGTTCCGCCGCCCACGAGGAAGCGGCGTAGCCCCTTCAGTTCGTCCGCCGTCAACTCGAAGGCTCCGGTACCGGTCATGTGCGCCACACGGAACTCGCTCAGCTCATCGGCATCGAGCGTCAGGCCGGAGCTGACGAGCAGACGCGTACCGGTGGCGTTATTCATATACCGCGACAGCCGAATCCAGCCCTGAGGCTCCACGTTCCAGTCGCCGCGGTACTGAATGCGGGCGATCGAGATGCTGTGCTCGATCTTGCGTTCGTTCAGGCGGATGACCGGCGTTTGCAGGCGGCTGCGGAACTGCGTCTTGTCTGTGGCGTAAAGATAGACGTTCGCCGCCAGGTCGATCTCCGGGCAGCTCTTACCACGGCCCGTAGCTCTGCTCCAGGCGGGCGCCAGGTCGCGCGTACAGATCAGCATGAGCGTGCGCAGACCGTTATGCACCTCCAGGAGTATGGGCGGAGCATCGATGCGGAACGCGACTTCGCCGCTGAACAGCGGATGATCGTCCGGCACGCGGCGCAGCCGGTGCTCGGGAAAGGCCCGCCGAGCGAACTTTTCGATGCTCTGTTGAAAGCCCTCGCCGGCAGAGACGGCAAACAGCATGCCGCCGGACAGACAGTAATCGCGGAGCTTCTGAACTTGCTCCTCCTCGAACTCCCAGGCCACCTCACCGCGCAAGTAGAGCACCGGCGCGTCCAGCAGGTCATCCAGGGGCCCGTCGAGCCGCACGATCTGCCAGTTCAGCGGGCGTTCGAACATGCGGCTGACGTATTGGGTCAGAGCGGCGACATCCCGCAGCCGGCTGTTCCAGTCCGGACCGTGCTGGAGCTTGTTGAACAGCAGTGGGGCGCGTCCGTGGCACAGAAACATCAGGGCGAAGGCGGTGTTTCGCAGGTCGTCCATGCCCGCGCCGCTGCCATCCCAGTGGCCATCGTCGCGCTGGTTGTCCAGCAGAAAAGCGGCCCCTTCCCGGAACCAGTCGCGGTCGCGGAAGTACTTGTATCCGCTGGCGCGCCCCACGCGTTCGACGCCGTAGAGGTAGTAGTACCTCCAGCGTGCGTCGCCGTGGGGGTTGTCCGGCGTGTAGTGCCGGCCGAACCAGTCGAGCCCGGCCTCGATCGCGGACAGGATGGCCGGCGCTTCCTTTGGACGGTCGGCATAGCGTCGGTCCAAGACCACGAACAGGGAGGCGAGCCCCGCTGCGGTCATGCTCCCGGTGGGAGCCTGGTCAGCTTGGTAGCCCCAGCCGCCATCGGGCCTCTGATGCCGGAGCCAATGGTCGGCGATCATTTCCCAGTAGGACGGTGGCACCTCCAGGCCGGCCTCGGAAGCCATCCAGACGCCGAGGACGCCGAACTGGGTATTGGAGTTGTCCCAGCGTCCGCCCTCGGCGGAACGGAGCGTAGCGCGGTAGTCATAGCCGCCGGCATCTTTGCTCCCGCGTGGCCAAGGCGCTTCCAGGAGCCACTTGAGATCCGCCTTGAGCTGCGACTGGTACTTGTTGCCGGGGACCAACGCGAGCACGTGCGCCCGCGTCGCAATGGTGTAGGTGGCATCCAGCGGCTGGCCGGCCAGCCACGAAATCGAGTCGGCCAGGAAGTCCTCGCGCGGGTTCTCGCCCGCGTAGAGCAAAGCCAGTATGGCTAAGGCGGTGTTCCCGGCCCAGTCCTGCGCGCCGGTGTTCTGGTCGGGTTCCCAGTGTCTGAACGGCGTGCGCTGCTCTTTGATCCACCGGACGCCGCGGCGGATGGCGTCCTCCACGGCTTCGTCGGTTATGGCCCCGTCGGCCCACGCCGTCGGCATACCGCAGGCCAGCAGGGTTATCGCCAGCAGTTTGGGAAACAGAGGTGCCAGCGCGGCGGCGCGTCCGAGAAACCGCACGGGCAGGGGCCCCATCGAGGCGACCTCAAGCCTCCCGCCGCGTGACCCTTGGCGTGGCAGCCGGCGGGGGTCTAGAATTCTCTGAGCGTCCAGGCAGCGAACGGCACGGAGCAGCCGCATCCGTATCGGGACGCTCGCGGTGGTTGCCGTTGCGTGCCGACCGGCGTGCGTCAGTGCCGGTTCGCAGGAGCACGTCCCTTGGCGGACAACCTGCTGGAAGATAGTCAAATCATCCGGGCGGTGGTAGAGCGCCAACTCGTCACCCCGGAGGAAGTGCGCGCGGCGCAGGAGCAGTTGGAACGGTTGCCGCCGGGCGCACCGCGGCGACCGCTGGGGGATGTTCTGGTCGACCTGGGCTTTCTGACGCGCACGCAGCTTTCCCGGGTGCTGGGCAGCAGCGACGATTCGGGCGGGCGACCGGCCCAGCAGATTCCCGGCTACCAGTTGCTCAACAAGTGCGGGGCCGGCGCGATGGCGGTCGTGTACCGCGCGCGGCAGCTCAGCCTGGATCGCATTGTCGCGATCAAGGTCCTGCCCCGCCGGCTGAGCCGCAACGCCGAGTTCGTGGAGCGCTTCTATCGCGAAGGCCGGGCGGCGGCCAAGCTGAATCACAACAACATCGTGCAGGCGATCGACGTCGGTGAAGCGGGCGGCTACCACTACTTCGTCATGGAGTATGTGGAGGGCTGCACCGTCTACGACGAGCTGGCCAACGGCAAAGTGTACAGCGAGACCGAGGCGATCGAGATCATCCGGCAGATCACCGAGGCGCTCGTGCACGCCCACGAGCGTGGTTTCATCCACCGCGACGTGAAACCGAAGAACATCATGCTCACGAAGGACCGCGTGGCCAAGCTGGCGGACATGGGGCTGGCCCGCGAAACGACGGACCTCCAGGCCGCCCTCCAGGAGGCGGGACGCGCCTACGGCACGCCGTACTACATCAGCCCGGAGCAGATCCGCGGCGAAGTGGATATCGACCATCGCGCAGACCTGTATTCGCTGGGCGCGACCTTCTACCACATGGTCACCGGCCGGGTGCCCTTCGAAGGTCCGACGCCCTCGGCCGTCATGCACAAGCACCTGAAGGAGCCGCTCACCCCGCCCGACCACATCAACACGGCCCTGAGTTCCGGCTGCGGCGCGATGATCGAGATGCTGATGGCCAAGGATCGCGAGCAGCGCTACCCCAGTGGGCGCGAGCTCCTCGTGGACCTGGAACGATTGGCGCGGCACGAACCCCTGGTCTACGCCCAGCCCCACGTGGACGCCCACGCGCTGGAGACGCTCTCACGCGGGCAGGTCGTGACCCTGGAAAGCCCGCGGTCGGACGGCCGGTATCGGCGGCGGGCTGCCACGAGTGCGGCCGCCGGCGCCGGTTCCACGCTGACGATCGTCCTGGCCACCGTCGCGGGGCTGAGCGTCCTGCTGAACCTTATCCTGCTGATCCTGCTGGCGACGCGCTAGCGGCGACGCACGCAGAAAGCCGCGAAAACTGCGGCCGCGGCCGTCAACGGCCCAGTTTGAGCAACCGCTACCGGAACCCCGCACGCCAGTGCGGGGCGCGCCCGAACACTGCACGCCAGTGCGGGGCACAGCGCGGGCCACCGACTGCCGCAGCCATCGCCTGCGACCTGTCCCCCGGCTTTCGTCCCCCGATTTGAGTGCCCTGACCTGCGTCCCACGTCTTGCAGCCCCCGACTGGCGTCGGGGGTTTGAAGGCGGGACTTGCGCTGCACTGCCGCCTCACAGCACCTCGTCACCCTCCTTGCGCTGGATATCAGCACCGAGCGCCCGCAGTTTCTCATCGAAGCGTGCGTAACCGCGATCCAGGTGATAGATGCGGTTCACGCGGGTCGTGCCGCGGGCGGCCAGGCCGGCCAGCACAAGCGCAGCCGAAGCCCGCAGGTCGGACGCCATCACGGGCGCACCGATCAGCCGTTTGACTCCTTCGACGATTACGGTCGGTCCCTCTTTTCGCAGGTGGGCACCCATGCGGTTGAGCTCGGCGACATGCAGGAACCGGTCGGGGAAGATCTTCTCGGTGATGATGCTGTTCCCGTCGGCCAGGCACAGCAAGGCCATGATCTGCGCCTGGAGATCGGTTGGGAAGCCGGGGAAGGGCTGCGTCGTCACGTCCACGGGTTCGAGGTGACGCGCGGACGAGACGGTCACGCCGCCGGCGGGTTCCTTCTCCACGTTCACCCCGATCGCAGTCAGTCGATCGACGAAGGCCATGAGGTGGTCGAGCCGGCAGTTTTCGATGGTGACCTCGCCGTTGGTGATGGCGGCGGCAACCATGAAGGTGCCGGCCTCGATCCGGTCGGGGATGATCGTGTATTCGCAGCCATGCAGTTCCTTGACGCCCTCGATCACGATCCGGGGTGTGCCGTGGCCGGTGATCGAGGCGCCGCAGCGATTGAGGAAGTTGGCCAGATCCACCACCTCCGGCTCGCAGGCCGCCATCTCCAGAACGGTCGTGCCCTCGGCCAGACAGGCGGCCATCATCGCGTTGGCTGTGCCCAGGACGGTCGAGCCGAATGGTCCGCCCATGAAGATTTCACGTCCGCGCAGGCGTTTGGCCCGCGCTACGATGTCGCCGCTGACCAGTTCCAGGTCGGCGCCGAGCTGCCGCATGGCCCGCAGGTGAATGTCCACCGGCCGGTCGCCGATCGCGCACCCGCCGGGCATAGACACCTGGGCCTGACGGCGCTTGGCCAGCAGCGGCCCGAGCACACAGATCGACGCCCGCATCTTGCGGACGATGTCGTACTCCGCCCGACAGTTCATTTCGTCGCGCGCCACCAGCCGCAGCGTCCCGTCCCCGCGTCGCTCCACCTCGACCCCCAGCTTGATCAGCAGCTCGCTGAGCGACTTCACGTCCGCCACGTCCGGGACTTCGTGGAGAATCACTTCCCCCTCACACAGGATCGAAGCCGCCATGATGGGCAAAGCGGCGTTCTTCGCCCCGCTGACCCGCACGCGACCCTTCAGCCGCGGTCCGCCGTTGATCTCAAAGTACGGGAGACTCACCGCGCGATCCTCCGTTGATCGTGTTCCCAACCCGGCCCCGGGCGCGCCCGGTACGGGCCTACGGCTGCGCGACGCGCGCGGCCGGCGCGCCCGACGGCTGCTCGGCGACCGCTGTCTGTTCTACTGTGTGGCGGCGGGCATGCAAGACGCGCGGGTGGCCGCCGCCGTCGCGGTACAAGGCTATGTCCGTCCAGGTGCCCGGGTCCAGCAGCGCCCGCACCGCCGACGCCTGGTCGAAGCCCATCTCCAGCAGAAGCTGCCCCGCGGGGCGTAGAAAGCGCGCTGCGTCGCGGACGACGCGGCGAATCAGGTCCAGTCCGTCCGCGCCGGCAAACAGAGCCACGTGCGGCTCATAGGCGCGCACCTGCGGTTCGACGGGCCCGTTCTCGGCGACATACGGCGGATTGCAAACGATGAAGTCGAAGATGGCCGGCTCGCTGTCCGCCGTGGACCAGGGCTCAAACAGGTCCCCGCAGCGGAACTCGATGCGCTCGGCCACGCCGTGCCGTTCGGCGTTCCGCCGGGCGACGGCCAGGGCCGCGGGCGAACAGTCGCTGGCGGCGATCCGCGCGTCCGGCAGGTGTCGGGCAAGGCTGACGGCGATGCAGCCGCTGCCGGTGCCCAGGTCCAGAATGCGGGCGGCAGGCCGGGGCACGCTGCGCAGCGCGCGGATCGTACGTTCCACGAGGATTTCCGTCTCGGGGCGCGGGATGAGGACATCCGGCGTCACTTCGAAGGAGAGGGAGAAGAACTCCTTCGTACCGGTGAGGTACGCGACCGGATAGCCGGTCGCCGCCTTCTGAACCAGCGTACGAAACCGCTCGCGAACCGGCGGGTCCGGGACCTGCTCGTGGCGCGTGTACAGGCGGAGGCGCTCGCACCCCAGCGCGTGGGCCAACAGGATTTCCGCGCACAGACGTGCCGGCTCGATTCCGTGGCGGCGCAGGTACTCCTGTGTCCACGCCAGCAGGCGGGCCACGGTCCACGGCGCGTCCGATGCAGGGGTCTTCACACCGGCACTATAGCACCGGCGCGCCGGCCGGGCGAGCCGAAGCGGGTTCACAGCGGCCGCGCACGCCGGACACGCAAACGAAGCGCGCGCTGCTTCGGTCGCCGCGGCCCCGGCTTGACCCGCGCCCGGCTTTGGTCGACCATTCCGCCAACGTTTCTCTCAGCCGGTTTCGGAGCGAGGTCGGCATGGCAATCAAACAACTGACCGAGGAGCAGATTCGGACCTGGACGCTGGAACAGAAGGACCGCTGGTGGCTGGAGAACGTCTACCAGGGCGACGTGCCGCAGTTCACGGTCCGTTCCGTGACGTGCGGGTTCCTGCTGGGCGGTATCCTGTCGTGCACCAACCTGTACGTCGGAGCCAAGACCGGTTGGACGCTCGGCGTCGGCATCGTCCTCGGGCTGGTCCTGGAAATCCTCAAGATGGCCACCAAGGGCAAGTTCCCGATTTCCGGCGTGGGCTTCGGACTGGCCTTCGTCATCCAGTTCAATACGTGTCTGGCCATGGCGTTCGGCGCCTTCGTCTTCTGGCTGTGTGAAAAGTTCTGGCCCCAGCCCGAAAGCGCGGTGAACCGGGTGGTCGTGCAGAATCAGGAGCCGATCTGTGCCGGCGTCATTGCCGGGGCTGCCCTGATGGGCATCGCCGTCATGGTATACACGTACGTGATTGCCGGCGGGTGAAACGGGTGGAGAGGAGATCGCGCGTGCGGCGCCAGTACTCACTTACGACGTGGGGATTCTGCCTGCTGCTTCTGATGGGGGCCGGGGTCGGATGCCGGCCGAAGCTGCCGGTCGATCCAGACGGGATCCTGTACTACTTCCGCAATGCCCGCGTGCAGGGCGAGGTCCGACGCGTCTGGCCGGAGGGGCAGCGCTACGTGGACAGCGTACTGCGAGCCGACGCGCAGTTGATGAAGGAACTCAACGCGCTGCTGGCGTGGCAGCGCCCGGACAGCCTCTGGCCCCGCGCTGACCCGCGCTGGCAGGACACTGCGGCCTTGGGCGACACCTTGGAGACACTCCGCGGGCTGGTCGCCAAGAGTGCTTCGCGGCAGGAGCGGCTGGAGACTCTGAGGTCGCGTATAAGCGCTGTGCCGCCCGAGTTGCCGGCCGAGCGCCAGGCCGGTTTCGTGGAAGAGGTCTGGCAAGCGCTGGCTCTGACCGGCCCTGGCCTGGGGAAGGATGTGCGCGCCGCGCTGCCGGAGCTGGCGCAGGGTGTGCAGGAGTTCGTCGCGTTGTTCGAGACAGCGATGGCCGAAGCCAGAGGCGCGACCTCGCAACCCACCTCGGACGCCACGAACACCCACCCCGGGCCGCCGTTTGAGGAGCGTTATCCGGCGCTGCACGCGCGCCTGCTGTCCCGGGAAGAGGAGATGCTGCGGCAGGCGGAACAACGACTGACCCTGGCACGACCACCGGCCGACGAGGAGCGCGCCCGGCGGCATTTCACCTATGAGCGCGCGTATTGGCGAAAAACGCTGGAGGCCTACGTGAAGGCCGCGGCGGCTGCGCGCGACGAAGTCCAGGCTGAGCTGGACCGGATCGAGCAGCAATTGGCCGGCAAAGCCCCGTTAAACGCGCTACAGCGCGCAGCACTCGAGGCCTGGCGGGAGTGGCTGCGTGGACGGTTGCCAGCGCGGGAGCAGCGCTGGGCAGCGCTGAAAAGCCGGGTGGACGAGATTTTCCGAAAGTCCAGGGCCGCGGCGGGGTGAGCGGCCGTGCCGCCGGTGAACTTCGGTCAGGTGCTGGAACTGCTCGGGGTCGGCCTGCTGGCCGGGACGGTCGGCGGGATGCTGGGCGTCGGCGGTGGCGTCGTCATGATCCCCGCGATGGTCATCTTTCTGGGCGACCGGTACGGACCGAACTCTCTGCACCTGTACAAGCTCGCCGCGATCGCCACCTCGGTCTTCGTTTCCATCCCTGCCGCCGCCCGACACCTGCGCGCCCGTGCGGTTCTGACCGCCATGTTGCCGGCGATTCTGCCCGCGGCCACTGTGGGAACCGTCGTGGGGGTGTGGGTCGCGGGGCACTTTTTCCAGGCGGAGCAGACGCGCATCCTCCGCCGGATATTCGGCGTGTTCCTTGAATTCGTGGTGGCCGTCCAGCTCTACCAGGATTGGCTCGCGGGCCAGGGCGAGCGGAGTCTGCGGCGTTCCTGTCCCCTGCCGAGCCGACGGCTGCTGATCGGCGGCAGCGTCGGGCTGCCCACCGGCCTGATCGCCGGCCTGCTGGGCGTCGGCGGGGGCATCTGGAACGTACCCGTGCAATATCTGCTCTTCGGCGTCCGCCTGCGCTACGCGATCGCGACTTCCTCGTTTGTGGTGGTGTTTGTGTCGGCGGTGACGACGATCGTGCAGAGCTGGTCGGTCGCGCACCTGCCGGGGCTCAGTCTGCATGCGAGCGTGCCGCTGGTGGGCTGGCTGGTCCCCGGCGCCCTGGTGGGGGGCTGGTGCGGGGCGGAGTTGACCCACCGCCTGCCCGTGCGCTGGTTGCGCTACGCGTTTGGCGCCCTGCTCGCGCTGAGCGGGCTGCGACTGATCCTCCCCTGAGCCGGCGGCGCGCGGCGAGTCCCGCGGCGTCAGGTCGGCGGCGCGGGCGACGGCGCAGGTTGCCCCAGCAGGATCACCAGCAATTCCGCGCAGGCCACCAGATCACGCCGGTTGTGGTCCAGCACGGGCGCGATGACGCGCGCGTTGCCCGTCTCGATGAAGTGCCGGAACAGGTCCGGAACATCGCTGCTGGGAACATCGCCGACCCGCGGACGACGCAGCACGTACTGCTCCAGCGTACCGAGCCGATGGTTGGGCAGACCGCGCGGCCACGCGCGGCGCGCAACGTGCAGCAGGTCGAT
>Ga0209018_1000507_pt1 | contig 35763 bp, 32 predicted proteins | sample YNPBryBLVA2012_FD_185814 | JGI IMG/M metagenome (GOLD analysis project Ga0209018, IMG submission 185814) | Anoxygenic and chlorotrophic microbial mat microbial communities from Yellowstone National Park, USA - YNP Bryant BLVA 2012 (SPAdes)... ...
ATGTGTGCCAGTCGCCAGACGGCTGAGCACCGACGACGGCTCACCCTGGGTGCCGGTGGTCATGATCACCACTTTGTTCGGCGGCAAACGGTTCACCTGATCCAGCGGGATAAAGATGTCGCCGGACAGCTTGAGATAGCCCAGTTTGCTCGCCATTTTGATGTTGTCGGCCATGCTGGTGCCGGTGACGGCCATTTTGCGCCCATACCGCTGTGCGGCGCGGGCGACCTGCTCGATGCGGCTGATCAACGAGGCGAATGTCGCCACGATAATGCGGCCCGGCGCATCACGGAACACCCGGTTGAACGCCTCATCGATCACCGACTCCGAGGGCGTCCAGCCGGGTTTGTCGGCGTTGGTGCTATCGCTTAACAGGGCCAGCACGCCTCGTCCGCTGAAATCGGCCAGCTTGGCAAAGTCCGTTGGCCAGCTATCGACCGGGGTATGGTCGAACTTGAAGTCGCCCGTATGGATGACCAGCCCGGCCGGTGTGGTGATACCCAGACCCACGCAGTCGGGGATACTGTGGCAGACGTGAAACGTCTCCACCGTAAAGGGGCCGAGCCGCAGCACATCACCTGCGTTAAAGACGTGCAACTTCACCTGGTCACGCAATTTGGCCTGCTTGATCTTGAATTCCAACAGCCCCGCCGTCAGACGGGTGGCATAGACGGGCACAGGGAAATGCTGGAGCACGTGGGCAATCGCACCAGTGTGATCTTCATGCCCATGTGTGATGAGGATCGCCAGGATGTCCAGGTCCTCACGACTCAACAGGTATTGAAAATCCGGGATGATGTAATCGATCCCCAGCATATCGTTTTCGGGAAACATGATACCGGTATCGACGATCAGGCCCTGCCCGCCATACTCGTACACCATCATGTTCTTACCGACTTCCCCCAGGCCGCCGAGAGGGATAATCCGCAGCTTGTTTGAACTCATCAGGAACTCCAACTTCACAACAACCGATGATATTGGGTTACGCAATAAAAATAACGTGTCTGAAATCAGGCCTACTTTGGGAGGAATAATAACACAAAAATCCTGCAAAAGCGCAGGCTACGCAACGGTAGACCCTCTTGGAAAGGTGAAATAAGCGGCTACATGCGCACAACGTGCAGGGCATTCAACAGGCCACGTCCGTTCCGCTCGATCTCAAAGGACACACGCTCACCCACACGCAGCGTGCGCACCCCCTGGCCTTCGATAGCGCTGTAGCGAACAAAGATCGGCGCTTCAGCGCCGTCCATCATAATGTACCCCGTGCCGCGAACCACGTTGAATTCACGCACGATGCCATAATAGCGTTGATTCTCCATGACGGGCGCTTCTCCTGTAGCAGGCAGGCAGGCTCGCCTGAATGACCCTCGGTTGACACGTAGAAACAAAAGGGAAAGCAAAAGCGGGGAAACTACTTTGCATTCGCCGACAAGCATGGCATACTTGGATTAAGTTCTTCTCCTTGTTGCATCTCAAAGGGTTGGGCCGTGCTACGTTGGGAAATTCTCGAAATCGTCGAACGGGACGGGGTCTTGGTCGAAGCAATTTTGTACCGTCCCCTAAGTGAAGCGGACGGCAACCTGGATGTGTACCGGCTGCCCTTCAACGCCGAAAACAACGCCCAGCAGCTCATCAGCGCCGTGCTCTTTGACGGCTTTGAACCCATCAATCAGGCTGTCGTTGCTCTTTCCGATGGCAGCGTACAAAAACACTGGACCTTCCGCTTGCAAGTCATCAACTGAGCGCAGGCAATCGTTTTCGATAAACCCTTCATCAGGGTAATCGATTTCATGCCGGACAGCAATCGGTGAGATGCACAAATTGCGCCGATTTAACGTTTTTTTCACACCCCCAACCGACATTGGCCTTCTCTCCGGCAGGTCGTATAATCAAATTCACTGCTGTCATCACCTGACACAAACCGGAACAATCCTGAGCGAGGCTACGCTATCGAAACCGATCACCCTACTGAGGCCGACGACCGGCAAGATACCCGCCATGCGGACGCACTCGAAGAGCGAATCGATCCGGATCGGCTCGCCAACCATGCTCGTGCGCTGTTCGGCATCGACCTGACGGCGCAGCACCGCCAGGCTTTTGTGACCCTGGCTGCCGAATTGCTGGCCTGGAACAAGCAGGTCAACCTGACGGCGATCACCGAGCCGCGCCACATCGAAACCCGGCACTTTCTGGACTCGATCTCGCTCCTGCGCGCGACGGCGTTAAAACCGGGGATGCGCGTCATCGATGTGGGATCGGGAGCGGGGTTTCCCGGCCTGCCGCTGCGGATTCTCTGCCCACACATCGTCCTCACCTGCCTGGAAGCCACCGGCAAAAAGGCCGATTTCATCCGACATGCCGCCGAGCTGCTGGAACTGACCAATGTGACGGTGCTACACGGTCGCGCCGAGGAAATCGGCCAGATGCCGGAACACCGCGAACAGTACGATCTGGCGCTGGCGCGCGCCGTCGCCCCCCTGCCCGTGCTGGTCGAATATCTGCTGCCGCTGTTGAAGATCGGCGGCAAGATGGTGGCCTATAAAGGCGAAAGCGCCGCGCAGGAAGCCAGCGCCGCCCAAAAAGGGCTGCGTCTGCTGGGCGGGGAGCTGCGCCGCCTGATCGCAGTAGAGCTGCCGGAAGTGGTCGAGACACATTACCTAGTGCTGGTAGAAAAAGTCGCCGCCAGCCCGGCACACTTCCCGCGCCGCGCGGGTATTCCCAGCCGCAAACCCCTGTGAGGCAACTATGAGCAAAAAAGACAAGAACAAGGCCCCCTATATCGGCGTCGATCTCGGCGGGACTAAGATTCTGGTCGCACTCGTCTCGCACAAGGGCAAAATCCTGGAGCGGGAAAAACAGCCCACAATGGATGAAGAAGGCCCCGACGCCGTGATCGCCCGCATCGCGGAGACGGTCCAGCAGACGCTGCGCAAGGCCGGTCTCGACGCCAAAGATGTCGCCGGGATTGGCATCGGTACGCCAGGCGTCGTTGATTCCAGGCGCGGCATCGTGCACATCGCACCGAATCTTTCCGGCTGGCACGAAATTCCGCTGGGCCGGGAACTGGAAAAGCGTCTGGAACGACCCGTTGTGGTGGGCAACGATGTGAATGTGGCAACCTACGGCGAATACACCCTCGGCCCTGGGACGGGCTGCAAGGCCGTCGCCAGCATCTTCCCCGGCACGGGCATCGGCGGCGCGTTGATCTTCGACGGCAAACTGTGGGAAGGCGCACACGGCGCAGCAGGCGAGATCGGCCATGTTATTCTGGAAGCCAATGGCCCCATATGCGGCTGTGGACGGCAGGGTTGCGCCGAAGCCGTCGCCAGCCGGACGGCCCTGGAACGCGACCTGCGGACGGCCATCCGTTTCGGACGACAGAGCCTGCTCAGCAAGATGATCGCGGAGACGGAGCCGATCCGCAGCGGCATCCTGGCACAGGCCGCCCGCGAAGGCGATACCCTGGTGCTGGAAGTTCTGGCACGCACGGCGCACTATCTGGGCTTACTGACGGCTTCGCTGGTGAACCTGGTAGACCCGGAAATGGTCATTCTGGGCGGCGGACTGATTGTCGGCTGCGAAGAATGGCTGATGCCGACGATTCGCGGCGTGGCGCGCGAGCACTTCATCGACCAGGCCGACGCCGATGCCATCCGCATCGAAATCGCCACACTGGGCGACGATGCGGGCGTGTTGGGTGCAGCCATGCTGGCAAAGTCGGTCATTGGCGGTTAGTCAACGGCCACCTGGCGGTCAGTCTCGGCAGTCGAAAAATCGCCGTCCTGCCAGGAGCGTTCCAGGGCGGCGATCTCCTCGTCCAGGTCTTCCAGGCGGATCAGCATGGCGGCAGGAACCGAGTGCGCAGGCAGACTGGCGACCAGTTCGGCGCGTTCCTGCCGCAACCGCGCCAGCCGCGCTACCGGGTCGTCGGCATGATTCATGGCGTCACTGTATGGCGCACCACTGCCTCAAACGGACATGCCTGCATACAAACCAGGCAGCCCCAACAGCGGCTCATGTCGATGAAAGGCGCTTCGCCCCGGTCAATGACGCGGATGGCGCTGCCCCGGCAAACACGGCTTGCCAGGCATTGCCCACAAACCCGGCAGCGCGTCTCGTCGATTTTCAACATGATAGCGCTGCGCGCCGTACCTTCGCCCATGCTATCTTGCCCCTTTCGCTGGTCATCGCTCCTTAGATGCAGCGCCGGGGCGGAAAGATGCTTTACACCACGCGGTTACTGCTGCGGCCCGATTACCTCAACGCCGAGGTAGGGTCGCAGCGCTTCCGGCACGACTACGCTGCCGTCGGCCCGCTGGTTGTTTTCCAGCACGGCGATCAGGATACGTGGCAACGCCAACCCGGAGCCGTTGAGCGTATGGACGAACTGCGGGCGCCCGCCGTCTTGAGGCCGGAACTTGATGTTGGCCCGCCGCGCCTGAAAATCCTCGCAGTTGGAGCAGCTTGAGACTTCCAGCCATTCCTGGCAGCCCGCCGCGTACACTTCCACATCATATTTCTTGGCGGCAGCGAAGCCCAGGTCGCCCGTCACCATTTCGACGCGGCGGTAGGGCAATCCCAACAGGCCACACATTTCCTCGGCAGCTTCGACGATGCGCTCCAACTCGGCGTAGCTCTCGTCGGGGCGGACGAAGCTGTATTGCTCCACCTTCTCGAACTGGTGCACCCGCTTGATGCCGCGCACATCGCGCCCGGCGCTCATCTTTTCGCGGCGGAAACACGGCGTGTGGCAGATGTAGCGCAGCGGCAGATCGGCCTCTGCCAGAACTTCGCCCGCATACATGTTGGTCACACTGACTTCGGCAGTGGGCAGCAGGTAGAGTTCGGCGTCCGGGTCCAGGTAGACGTTATCCCGGAACTTGGGGAACTGCGCGCTGCCGTACATAGCCTCTTCTTTAACCATGAAGGGCGTGTAGACCTCCTGCCGCCCATGCGCCAGATGATAGTCCAGCATCCAGTTCGTCAGGGCGCGGTGCAGCCGCGCACCCAGGCCGCTGAGGATGTAGAAGCGCGTCCCGGCCAGCTTGACGCCGCGCTCGAAGTCGATGATCCCAAGTTTCGGCCCCAGGTCCCAATGGGCCAGCGGCGGGAAGTCGAAGACCGGAAGCTGGCCGTGATGCGGGTGGGCGATGTTCTCCGCGTCAGTCATGCCGTCGGGCACGCTGGCGTGCGGTAGGTTGGGAATCCACAGCATGTGCTCGCGCAAATCGGCATCGATGGTGTTCACCTGCTCGTCCAGAGCACCGATATGGTCGGAGAGCGCGCTCAGCGTAGCCTGAAGGATATTCAGCGCCGCCTGGGCGTGCTCCGGGTGAATATCTTGCGGCGGCACCAGGCCGTCCACCTCCTGCACGTCGATCCCCTTATCCGGGTCCAACAGGCGAATCTGGGCGGCACGCACGCGATTGGTGGGATTCGCCAGCAGGTCCAGCGCCCGCGCTACATCCCCGGCGTCTATTGCCTGCGCCGCCTCGACGGCGGTGGCGATACGGTGTGCGTCGGTGAGTTTTTGGTTGCCCCGGAACTGGCCGAACGCCTTGTTCAGCTTATTACGGTCCGCCTTGAGGATTTCGACCTCCTGCAAGACGGCCCGGCGGCGCTGATCCAGCGCAAGCACCGCATCTACATGCTCAACCGCGCCGGGATCGTGCAGCCGGGCAATCTGAGCCTTGACCCACTCCGGCTTTTCACGTAGCAAAGCTATGTCTAGCATCGATTACACTCCTCTGGTTGATAAGGCCCCCTCGCCCTCAAAAATGGCGGTCATCTACTTCTCCTGCTCATCGGGCCAAGCAGCTGGCGTTTCCTGCCATTCTTCACCCGACATTCGTCGCCGAATGCCTGCCACCGACCGTCTGCCCCGGTGCGGCACGAAAAGATCACGATACAGGCGCAAGCCGGCCAGCACCAAGCCGATCAGGATCGTACCCCAGATCAGGGCATCGAAGACTTGCGGCGTGAGAAACTGAAACACCCTTCACCTCATCCAGACGTTTAACCTCTAAGCCGGCCAAACAAAAACCCCCCATCCTGTCAACGAACCAGGACGAGGGGCCTCGTGGTGCCACCTGGATTCGCGCCGACCTCACAGCCGGCGCCTCGGCGGGTCGGCAAAGGCGACCCTATCGCGCTAACGGGCGAACCCGGCCCCGCATTACCGGGGCGACGTGCTCAGGAGTGGATTTCGGTCTCTTGCCTTACTGTCTCACAGCGACCGGCAGCTCTCTGAAAAGGCAGACGACCTACTGGCTCCGTCAGAGTCGTTCAACAATGGGTTAGGTGCAGTGTATCAGGCAATCTGGCGAGCGTCAAGAGAAAAATGCAGGCGGCGCACCGGGTACGCCGCCCACCGAGACGTGTCTACGTTCCCGACTGTACCGGTGCGGGCGGCGCGTTGGGCTGGATGGTCGGGTCCTGCACGACCAGCTGGTAGGCCACGTTGTTATACATGACCTGCATTCGGCCTTCGCGGGCGATACGCCAGGCCACGCGCGCCAAGTCGCCCGTCACCCAACGTGGACTGCCCACCGGAATCGCGGCCAGGTCAAAGTCGGGATAAGCCTCAGCCCAGGCCTCCCAGGGCAGACTGGGGATGTCATCGAGCGTCTGGGAAACGACCGCGCTCACCCATACCCCCTGCGGCTGATACAGCACCGGCGTGCTGCTTAACGTCCGACAACGCTCCAGAATACGGCTGAAGGCATCCGGTGGCCAGTTAGAAAAGGCATCCAGGGTGCGCGTTTCGCCGTACAGCGTGAGCGTGATGGCCTCGACAATCGGCCCAATCCCCGCCGGGCTGGTAGGCGGCTGAAAGCCCGTGTCTGACGTCCAGCTATAAAAGCCCGTCCCGATCACATATTGGAGAAAATTACGGAACGTCTCATCGCTGATACGGTCTTCTAACACCTGTTCGGGATCGGCAAACGGATCGGTCCACACCACACGGCCATCACCGAACAAGGTGCAGAAGGGAATCTGGTTCAGATCGATGGTTGGATCGCCGGAGTTGCCGCGCGTCTCCAGACGCACAATCACGGCTGTAGGTGAACGGTCCCAGTCCAACACACTGCCCAACGTATCGACGGCGCTGTCACCGACTTGCGTCGACGCACCGCCGCCGCAGGCAGCCAGCATCAGCACGGCCAGGAACAATAAAAGCCAGACCCGTCGCATAAGGCATTCTCCTGGTTGAACCACTTTACAGGATCATTGTAGTCTCAGCCCGCGCCGAACGGCAACCGGACTGTAGTCCAGGAAAAAAGACGGAGGCGCTCTTCCGGTCGGAAAAGCGCCCCCGCCGTCATGACCCTACTGGACGGTGACGGTAATGTGCCGCTCGTCCACCACACCGTCGGCCCGCACCACCCGCAGGGTGAAGGTAGTCGTGGAGTTGACCGTCACCTCGCGGAAGCCGGTACCTTCGACGCCCGCGCCCTGGAAATACACCTCGCGCACGTTGGACGTCTCCCACATAAAGCGGATTACCGTGCCGGCAGGAACCGGGCCATTCGGCGCGGTCGAGGTGAACGAGATGCCGCTGCCGCCGCTGCCGGAGACATTGATGGTAATCGACCGCTCTTCGGTCGTACCGTCCAGCTTGACCACACGCAGGGTGTAGGTGGTGTTGGAATTGATCGTCACCTCGCGGAAACCCGTGCCAGGCACACCCTCGTTATTCAGATACACCTCGCGCACGTTGGAGGTCTCCCACGTCAGGCGAACCACCGTGCCGGCAGGAACGCCGCCGGCGGGCGCCGTCGAAGTGAAAACAATATTCGGCGCGGGTGGGGCCGTCGGGATAATCGGGGTCGGGGTGGCGGTCGGTGGCGGCGGGGGAGCCTGGACGACGGGCAGGCTGGCCGTGTCACCGGTAGCTGTCACGAACTGAGCGGAAATCCAGCCCTGGCGCGATCCAAAAGGCACCACCCACCAGGAGCTATCCTGGTTGCGCCCGACCAGTTCCACATCGCTGCCCGCCAGGAACGCGCCGATGACCGGGTAGAGCGTGCTGGGGCCGCTGCGGACATTCAGGCCAATGGTAGTCACGCCGCGCGGCGCGCTGGGGGTTGCCGAAGGGGGAACAGCCGTCGGCTGCTGCTGTTCCGCGCCGCCGGCAGGCGGCTGAGTTGCCTCGACGGTCGGCGCGGTCGTCGGTGTGGCAGTCGGGGGCTGCGTGGGCGGCTGCCCGGCCACGACACTGACGTTAATGGTCGCCGGGGCGCTGGCGGTATTGTCGGCGCGATAAGCGACAACCGTGATGGAATGCAGCCCGATGCCCTGGGCGACCCACTCCAGGTTCGCCACATAGGCAGGCTGGCCTTGCGCCGCAGGGGCATTGCTGGAACCGGCAGGCACGTCGTCTACCAGCAGTTCGACCCGACTGACGCCCGCGCCGGCGTCGTTGGCAACAGCCTGAATAATCACGCGCGTCCCCTCGGCAAAAGGTGTGTTGTTGGCCGGGACGCGAATCTCGACCACCGGGGCATCCGCATGGCCTGGCTGCTGTTGGTCGTTGCCACCGCCAAGCGAAGACAAATTGCACGCCATGGCCGCCAGGGCCAGGACCAGATACACAACCACCAGACTGAGCCTTCGGGCCACGTTCGCGCCTCCCTCAAAAGCTATCAGCCAGCTCACCCAACGGGCAGGTTTTCAACGCCGGGGACTGAAGTCCCCGGCTACGCACGTAAAGTCCACTGAAGTGGACTACCGGCCCCGGTTTCGCCCTGCATTATAGTCCGCTTCAGCGGACTTTGCCGATTTAGCCGGGGGTTTGAACCTCCGGCGACCGGGACAGACATGGCCGTTTTTGAAACGCGCACACTGGGCCAGCTTACAGCCGCCAGCGTAGACTGGAAACAAACCGGAACCACGAATAAAGCAAGCCTAACGCAAGAGTCACGAGATCGCAACGTGAAACGCGGCCGCCGCCGGAAGTCAATGGCCGGGGCCGGGCCGACTCTGTATAATCGGCGGCTGTGATCGCACATGTTGTCGAGGGGCTATCGTGCCGATTCTGAAACCGGGAACGCTTGAGTTTGTCAGCCACAGCGCCGAACAGACCGTCCGCCTGGGCCAGCGTCTGGGGGAACTGCTGCGTCCGGGCGACGTAATCTGTCTGTCTGGCAGGCTGGGCGCAGGCAAAACGGCCTTTGCGCGGGGCATCGGCCAGGGTTGGGGCGCCGTCGAGCCGGTCACCAGTCCGACGTTCGTGCTGATGCACGAGCATACCCGCCACGCCGACGATCAGCGCCTTTACCATGTGGACGGCTACCGGTTGTCTGGCGCAGTGGACGCGCTTTCGTTTGGCCTGGATGAATTGCTGGCCGGGAACAACCCGGTGTTGATCGAATGGCCGGAGCGCGTGGCCGACATCCTGCCTGCCGAACGGCTGTGGATCAGCTTTGCTATTCAGGAGGGTGACCGCCGCCAGATCACCTTCGAGACAGCGGGCGGCGATTATGAAACGCTGCTTGAAGCCTATCGCCGGCGCACTTTCGGTGGGTGAAACAGCCGCCCTCAGCGCGGCGAATTGCTTTGGAGACTGCTTTCGCGTTATCTTCTGAGGGTCTGATTTGCAATTACGGTGGGAACAAGGCAATGCTGCTCGCCATTGATACCGCGACACGCATGATCAGCCTGGCCGTGCACGATGGGACACGCCTGATCGCCGAGTCGTCCTGGGAGACGGCCAACTATCACACGGTCGAACTGGCTCCCGCCGTCCGGGCGATGTTGGCGCGCGCCAGTGTAGAGATTCCACATCTGCGGGCTGTCGCCGTCGCGCTCGGCCCCGGATCGTTCACCGGGCTGCGCATCGGCCTGGGGCTGGCGAAGGGTCTGGCCACTGCGCGGGACATGCGTCTGATCGGTGTGCCGACCCTGGACATCCTGGCCTCCGGCCAGCCACGCCGCCGCGAACGCCTCGTCGCCGTGTTGGAAGCCGGGCGTGGGCGCATCTGTGCGCAGCAGTTCTGCTGGCGCGAGGATGCCTGGACGCCCCAGGACGAACCGGCTATCACGACGTGGGACGCGCTGCTGGACGGCATCGATCAGGAGGCGCTCGTCAGCGGCGAGATCGACGCTGAGGGCGCACACAGGCTTCAGGCAGCCATCACCGCCGGGAAGCCGCTGACCGTCGCCCCGGCTGCCGAGCGTCTGCGCCGTGCCGGTTATCTGGCCGAGCTGGCCTGGGCGCGTCTACGCCGGGGTCAGTCGGACGATCCTTACACGTTGGTTCCTGTTTATCTGCACCAACCCGGAATCCCGCACCCGTGAGCCTGCCACCCGTGTATGTACTGCATCCCATGCGCCGCCAGGACATCGCGCAGGTAATGGAAATCGACCGCCGCTCCTTCCCCTGTCCCTGGTCGGCAAACCAGTATGCCTACGAGATCGCGGAAAACCCGACCAGTTACATGGTCGTGCTGACCGCCCCCGGCCAGAAGTCCCCACCGCCCATGGCGCGTCCCGGCCTGTTCGGGCTGTTAGACCGCTTACGGCTGCGCCGCTCTACCAGGGGCGATACCGTCGTCGGGTACGGCGGCTTCTGGTACGGCGGTTCACAGGCACACATCAGCACCATCGCCGTCCACCCGGCCTATCGCGGCAAAGGGCTGGGCGAATTGTTGCTGGCCGGGATGGTTCGCCGGGCGATCACGCTGGGCGCACGCTACGTCTCGCTGGAAGTGCGCGTGAGCAATCACACGGCCATCAACCTGTACCTCAAGTACGAGTTCGCTCAGTGTGGGCGCAAAACGGCCTACTACCGCGACAACGGCGAAGACGCCTACGATCTGCGCATCCATGCGCTGGACGATAGCTACCGGGCGCGTTTTGACGAGCGGTGGAAGGCCCTGCAGGCGCGCGTCGCGTTTGTAGACCGCTTCTCCAACGTCCCTGCGAAGGAAAAGATACAATGACCGATCATGCTTCCCCGACACCGGAAGAACGCAAAGCCCGGCTGGATGCCATTGCCGCCGAGATCGCGCGCTGCACGAAATGCGTCCTGCATAGGAGCCGCACGCATACTGTACCCGGTGACGGCCCGGTGAACGCCGAGATCATGTTCATCGGCGAAGGGCCGGGCTTTCATGAAGATCAACAGGGGCTGCCCTTTGTAGGGGCCAGCGGCAAATACCTGGAAGAACTGCTGGCTGCCATCGGCTTGAGCCGCCGAGAGGTATTCATCACCAACGTGGTCAAGTGCCGCCCACCTCAGAACCGCGATCCTTTGCCGGGCGAAGTCGAAATCTGCACCAAGACCTACCTCGAACGACAGATCGCTCTGCTGAATCCGAAGATCATCATCACGTTAGGGCGCTACAGCATGGGCCTGTTCTTCCCGGATGGCAAAATCACGCGCATTCACGGCCAGCCCAAACGCCAGGACGGGCGCATCTACTATCCTCTGTACCATCCGGCAGCGGTCTTGCGCAACCCTGACCTGCGCCCTGTGATGGACGCCGACATGAAGCGCATATTAGACCTGCTTCAGGAAGCGCGGCAGGCCGAGCAAAAGCCATCCGGCGATGAGCCGCCTCCTCCAGCAGATGAGCGACCTGTCCAGTTGAGCCTATTCTAACCGCCATGACCGACACGATTGAGAAGGCCCTGGACTCGCTGCCCCTGGTTGCGCCCGCTGCCACCGCCGACGTAGAAGTCAACCGCGCGCGCTTCTACCGGCGCAACTTTCTGGCACTGGCAGGCGACTACATCCTATTCGGGGTTGCTTTCGCCATCCTGAGTCCGCGCGTGTTGCCGCCGAACTTCGTGGATCAGTTGACCGGCGATCCGGTGCTGGTGGGGCTGGCCGGGCTGCTCTTCAGCGTCGTGTGGATGATGCCGCAGCTGTTGTTCGCGCCTTACGTCAACCGGGCCGCGCGCAAAAAGCCCTACATCACCATCCCGGCGTTCCCGGCGCGGGTGATCTTCATCCCTGTTGGCCTGCTGATGATCGCCATCGGGCCAGATAACGCGGGCCTGCTGATCCTGGTGTTCCTCAGTGGCTACGTGGCCCTGGCCGTCGGTGACGGGTGCAGTGTCATCCCCTGGATGGACATCTTAGGCAGCAGCCTGAACAACCGGTTGCGCGGGCGGCTGTTTGCCTGGTCGCAGGCGGCGACGGGCGTGCTCGTGACGCTGATCGCCGTGCCGCTGGTGCGGCACATCCTGGGGCCGGAAGGGCCGGCTTTCCCGAATAACTACGCGCTGCTGATGGTCGTGGTGGGCGTGCTGCTGACGCTGGCGCTGGCCTCGTTCGTCCTGACGCGCGAAGGCCACTCCCCACCGCCGCAGGACTCACCGGGCCTGCGCGAATACGGCCCATTTTTGGTACGGCTGCTGCGGGAGGATGCCGGTTTTCGCCGCTACCTGCTGGCGCGTTTCGCCTACGACCTGATCCGGATCGCCGAACCGTTCTACATCGTCTACGCGACGAGCGTGATCGGTCAGGAAGATGCCGTCGCCGTCAGCGACGAAATCCTGCTGGCAACGCTCACCGGCGTCGTTGCAGCGCTGATCATGGGCCAGTTAAACGCGAAGCGCGGCCCGCGCGATGTCGTCCGGCTGGCGACATCCGCCGCGTTGATCGCACCTCTGCTGGCCTTAAGCGGGCGGATCGTCGGCCCGGTGGCAATCCATCTCACCTGGATCGCCCTCTCGCTGGCCGGGACGGCGTTCGTGCCCGGCTTTTTGAACTGGGTCGTTGAATACGCCCCGCCGGGCTACCGGCCTATCTATAGCGGCATGGCAAACACATTCAGCATCGCCGCGCTACTCTCACCGCTGATCGGCGGCCTGATTGTCGCTCAGTTCTCTTACGACGTGCTGTTCGTGGTCGCCGCGCTGATCGGCGCGGTGGCCATGCTGCTGGTCTGGCGACTGCCAAAACCGGGCGCGGCGTAGCCGACGGCGTTCACCCCTGCCGCGCCGGTGTGGCTGACGGCTGGCTATCTGGGGTGGTATACTTCCCCTTCGGCAAGCGCCGGCGTGGTCCCAACGGCGCGAGGAGACGTGATGATGCAGTTTGTCCCGATCATGATCGTGAGTTTTGCCGCCGCCCTGGGCCTGACGCCGATCACGCGCCAGCTCGCCCGGCGCTTCGGCGTGATGGACCAACCCAGCGCGCGCAAAGTCCACCGTGAGGCTACGCCGCTGCTAGGCGGCCTGGCGATCTACGGTGCGATGATGCTGGCGCTGGCTGTTTTTAGCCTGGACGACTATCTGGTCGAACTGCTGGCGATCCTGGCTGGGGCGTCGTGGATGGCGCTGATCGGCTTTCTGGACGATCGCAAGGCCATGATCCCCTGGCAGAAGTTCGCGGCGCAGTTTGTGGCAGGTGGTGTGCTCGTCCTGACCGGAGTGATGATCCGCCTGACCGGCGTCCCCCTCATCGACGCGGCCCTCACCATTATCTGGGTCGCAGGAATCACCAACGCGGTCAACTTTCAAGATAATATGGACGGCCTGTGCGCTGGGCTGACGGCCATCGCCAGCGGCTTCTTCTTTCTGCTGGCCGTCATGGAAGGTCAGGGCCTGGTCGCCAGCCTGGCAGCGGCGCTGTGTGGATCGGCCATCGGCTTTTTGATCTTCAACTTCAACCCGGCCAGCACCTTTATGGGCGACCTGGGCAGCCTGGTGCTGGGCTTCACATTGGCCGTCCTGAGCATCAAGCTGCGCTTCGACAGCCAGCCGTTCGGCCTTTCGACATGGTCGGTGCCACTGCTGGTGCTGGGCGAGCCGATCTTTGATATTGTGCTGGTCATCTTCACCCGGCTACGGGAGCGCCGCCCACCCTGGCAGGCCGGCAAAGACCACACCTCGCACCGGCTGGTTCAGATGGGCCTGAGTATGCGCGGCGCCGTGTTGGTGATCTACGGCGTTTGTGTGGCGCTGGGCATCGCCGCTATTGTCGTCAGCCGGAATCCCAACTTTGCGCCCGCCCTGGTCGCCATGGCGGCACTGGCCGGGCTGACTGTATTTGTGTGGCTGGAGCGCTTCCGCATCCTTCAACAACGGCAAGCAGAAAAACCATGACTGAGACTTACCTGATCACCGGCGGGGCAGGCTTTATCGGCTCGCATCTGGCCGAAGCCCTGGTGCAAGCCGGGCACAACGTTCGCGTCATCGACAACTTCGCCACCGGCAGGCGCGAAAACATTGCTCACCTGCTGGATCGCCTCACCCTATACGAAGTAGACATCACGGACCGCGCCGCGCTCGACGCGCCGATGGCCGGTGTGGATTATGTGTTGCACCAGGCGGCGATACCCTCTGTGCCACGCAGTGTGGACGATCCGCTCGGTACGAACAACGCCAATGTCACCGGCACACTGAATGTCCTTGATGCCGCACGTCATGCCGGGGTAAAGCGAGTGATCTATGCTGCGTCGTCCTCGGCTTATGGCGAAATCGAAGGGGAATATAAAAGCGAGGACATGAAGCCGCAGCCGCTTTCGCCTTATGCTGTCGCCAAGCTGACCGGCGAATACTACTGCCAGGCGTTCTACCGCGTCTACGGCTTGGAAACGGTCGCCTTGCGCTACTTCAATGTCTTCGGCCCGCGCCAAGACCCGACCAGCCAGTACGCCGCCGTGATCCCGATTTTCATCCGCGCATTGCTGGAAGGCCGACCGCCAATCGTACACGGCGACGGGCTACAAAGCCGCGACTTTACCTATGTAGAAAACGTCGTTTACGGCAACCTGCTGGCCTGTAAAGCGCCGCGTGAGGCCGCCGGGGAGGTGATCAACCTCGCCTGCGGGAATCGAACCACCCTGCTGGATTTACTTGACCAGTTGAATGCCTTGCTCGGCACCAACATCGCCCCAGTGCACGTGGCGCCGCGCCCCGGCGACATCAAGCACTCGCGCGCCGCCATTGACAAGGCCGGGCGGCTGCTGGGCTACGAGCCGCAGGTGGGCTTTCGGGAAGGACTAAGCCGCACGGTGGAATGGTTCCGGGCGCACAACAGCGGCTGAGCAACGGAAAGCAAGCGCAGCACGAGGGGTGATCGCAGCATATCTCCGGCGCTGCCCCCCCTGCAAAAGTCCTATTCCCTCACCTCCCCCGGCGGGAATATCTTTAGTGCATACAACTGCGACCTGACCGCTCGTGACGGACCGTTTCCAGGGGGCTGCCATGTATGTAACGCACGTGATCAAAGTTGTGGCGGTCGCAGGGGCCGAACGCCACCTGTTGATCCTGCTGCCGGCGCTGCGCACGCGCGGTGTCGATGCCGATCTGCTGATACTGGCCGAACCGGGCAATCCCATGGACGAGATGCTCGCCGCTGCTCAAAAAGCCGCGATCCCAGTCCAGCGTGAGTTTATTCCGCGCGATGTTTCCCCCGGCCTGTTACTGCGCCTGACACAACGCTTTCGCGCCAACCGCCCCGACGTGGTTCACACCCACCTCTTTCACGCCGACCTGTACGGCCTGATCGCCGCGCGCTGGGCCGGGGTGCCCCACGTCGTCAGCAGCCGCCACAACGACGACCATTTTCGTCGCCTGGCGCCCATCCGCTGGCTCAACCGCTGGCTATGGCGGCAGTTCGACGGCGGTATCGCCATCAGTGAGCACGTGCGGCAGTTCTGCCTGACCACCGAGGGCGCACCGCCGAACAAAATCGCCACCATCCCCTATGGGCTGAACAGTGACAGTCTGCGCGTCGGCAAAGGCGCGCGAACCGTGATCTGCAACGAACTCGGCATCCCGCCCAGTGCGCTGCTGGTCGGCATGGTCTGCCGCCTGATCGAACAAAAAGGCGTCGTCTACGGCCTCCAGGCGTTCTGGCGCGTCTCGGCGCGCTTCCCTCAGGCACACCTGCTGATCGCAGGCGATGGTCCATTGCGCGGCGAACTGGAACGGCAGGCCATGAGTTACCGACTGGGGGATCGGGTCCACTTCCTGGGTTGGCGAGACGACGCCCACGCTATCATCGCCGCCCTGGACGTGCTACTGGCTCCCAGCCTGTGGGAAGGCTTCGGGCTGAATTTGCTGGAAGCGATGGCGTTGGGAACGCCGATCCTCGCCAGTTCAGTCAGCGCCATCCCGGAGATCATCCTCGACGGTGAGACGGGACTACTAGCTCCGCCGCGCGACGTGGATCACCTGACCAGCAGCCTGCTCCTGCTGCTGTCGGACGCACCGCTGCGCACGCAGCTCGCCAAAGCCGCCGCCCGGCGACAGGAGACCATCTTCGGCGTTGAGCAAATGGTCGACCACACGCTGGCGTTCTATCGGCAACTGGATTAAACCTGGCACTTCGCGCGCCTGGGGAACACGTTTTTCCACCTGCCGCAGGACGATGATGCCTGCGCTGTATCTGAGGTTTCGCCCTGAGGGGGCAGGCTGCCGAAAGAAGCCTGCAAAAGGATCGACTGAGCGTGGTCAGCGCGGCAATTTGTCCAGCACATTTCGCAGGCCCATCGGCAGCGGCGCAGAAAATATGAGCGGCTGGCCCGTCGAGGGCGAGAAGACCGTCAGATCGGCGGCGTGGAGAAAATGCCGCTTAAGCCGGATGCGTTGCCGGGCATAGCCGTATACCTCGTCTCCCACCACCGGGTGCCCGATAAACGCCAGGTGCACGCGAATCTGGTGCGTGCGGCCCGTCTTGGGGAATACTTCCAGCAGCGCCTGCTCCGCGTAGTATTCCAACACGGTGAACTCTGTGATCGCTTCCCGACCGTCGCGCGTAACGGCCATACGTTTGCGCTGGTGTGGGTCGCGGCCAATCGGGGCTTCGATGCGCCCGGTGGCATTCGGCGGGTTGCCCTCCACCAGGGCCAGATAACGCTTGGTCGTCTGGCGGTTTTCAAACTGCGCGGCCAGGGCGCGATGAGCCTGCGGCGTCTTGGCGACGACGATCACGCCAGAGGTGTCCTTGTCCAGGCGATGGACAATCCCTGCACGGTGTTCGTCGCCTACCTGCGCTACCTGCGGCCAGTAATACAACAGGGCGTTCACCAGCGTGCCGGAGGTGTGGCCGTAAGACGGATGGACGACCATCCCGGCAGGCTTGTCGATGGCGATCAGGTCGGTGTCCTCATAAAGCACACCCAGCGGGATATTTTCCGGCTGCACGTCCTGCGGCGGAGGCGGTGGGACGCGCACGACAATTTCCTCTCCGCCTTCCAGCCGATAGGCGGGCTTGGTCGGCGTGCCGTTCACCGTGATCAGCCCGTCGTGGATAAGCGCCTGAATGTGCGTGCGGGAAAGGTCCTCCAGTTGGGCAGCCAGGGCCTTGTCCAGCCGTTCCCCACGCTGGTCGTCGCTCACCACAAACGCGAAATCCGGTTGAAGATCGTCTGCTTCTCCCATGTCGCTTTCCACACATACCCCAGAGACATTCCCGGATCGGTTCGCCTGAGCATACATCCTCACCCGGTGGTCTGCAAAAAGGTGCGACCCCGGCCGCGGGGACGGTCAGGGTCGCTAAAGGGGGGGATAGGGGGACTACACGAAGCTATTCGACATTGACATACTCCAGTTCTGCTGTCTGCGTGCGGGCGGGCCGGGTAGGTTCGACAGGCCGTGTGACGCTGGCCCGGCTGCTACTGCCTGCTCCCGGCCCAAAGAAGCGGCTGGGTGGATCATAGCGGCGCGGCATGGAAGCGGGAGTGTCGGCGGCGCGGGCGTAAGGGGCAGCAAACCCCGGCAGCGGAGTCGCTCCCCGGCGGTCCGGAGACGAACTACGGGCGGCGGTTCTGACCGCCTCACGCTCGCCGTCCTGATCGGCGGCGCTCCGGCTGGAAAGCGCCTGAGCCGGGCGCGGCTCAGGGATAGCAGGCCGGGATGGTGGAGCGGCGACGGCAGTCGCAGGGTGAACCGGCGTCGCAGCAGCCACCGGGCGGGCGGTGGCTTCGACAGTCCCGGCCCGGCGGTCGGCAGTCGTGAAGAGGTGATCCCCGGCAAAGCTGAACGCACCGATAATCAGGATGCGCGTCAGCCAGACCAGCAGAGCAATGAACACCGGCGCGGTATTCAGGATTTGTTCCCGGCTGACCAGTTCGTTGCCAAGATAGGCGTTTTCTGCCAATGCGCTGCCGATGGCCCACCAGGTCATGACGGCGTTCATGCTTGCGCCCAGGAACCAGGCCCCGGTCAGCAGCCAGACTTCCTTCGGCTCCTTGCGCCCTACTTCCGGCGTGAACAGGCGCGACAGGCCGGCGAAGTCGATGCCGCAGAACGCCACCGCCAACACCGTCGCCCAGGAAAGGACCCCGAAGGCGTTATGGCCACCGAACAGGGTTGTCAGGGCATATTCGGTCGTCGAGAAATTGAACACCTCAAAGGAGATCAACGCGGCCAGCAGGATCAAGCCGAACCACAGGCCACGCCCGCGCAAACGGCGGCGTAGCATAGCCAGCGGAGAACCGGTGTAAGCTGTGCGAAAAGTGATCGCGGTCATGGTGTGTGCCTGTTTTTCACCAAAAGAACACTTGTTCTATTTGCAGTATAGAACACAATGTCCGCCGCTGTCAAGCAACAAACGGCGCGCTGGCCTGAAAAATCGAAGGGGGGTTACTGGTGAGCAGCAGAGGCGGGTTCGTCGTCCGAGGCCACCTCGTCAGGCGGAGTGTCGGCGGGCCGCATAGATGCCCGGCGGCGGTCTTCACGCCACATCACGATCAGCAGCAGGCCCACGCCGGCCACAATACACACGTCCGACACGTTCGAGACCGGCCAGAACTTGAGGTGCAGGAAATCGACCACATAGCCCTGCCGTAGCCGGTCGATCAGGTTGCCTGCTGCACCGCCAAGTTGCAACCCCAACGCCACACGCAGCAGCCAGACGCGGTCGGTAAGCTGGTGATAAAAGTAGAGGATGACAAACACCACAACGATGGCGACGATCTGGAATAGCGTGTTGCCCCCTTGCAAGATGCCAAACGCCGCGCCGGTGTTGGTCACGTGCGTGATGACAAAGAGGGGACGTAACGCCTCGATGGGCGCCCATTCCTCATATAGATCGAGGTTGGCAACGATGATCGCCTTCGACACCTGATCCACCAGGATCACCAGCAGCGCCACGCCCAGGAGCAGCAGCCATTTCTCACGACGCATGGGGGCACTTTCCCGGTTCAGCCGCGCCGATACTGGCGGGTCTCGGCGCACGCCAGGCAGAGCGGCGTATAGGGAATGGCTTCCAGGCGGGCGATGTCGATCTCCCTGCCGCACCTCTCACAGACACCGTAGGTGCCACGTTCAAACTTCGCCAGTGCATCGTCGATCAGGCGAAGCGTGTGTTCGCTGCTGGTGCGGATCGCCAGGTCGCGCGCCTGATCAAAGACCTGCGTCGCATCATCGGCCTGGTGATTGGTATAGCCTGTGCCGTCCAAAGCGGTTGTATCCAGGGTTTGGACCTTCATCCGCAGCGCCTCACGCTGTTGGAGCAACATGGCCTTCAGTTGCTCATAAGAAGTGATCATGGCCGTTCCCTGTCTGCCTGATTCCCGTTTGGGAGCGTTCGATGGGGCACGATTGTACCGAATGCCGGCTGGCAAGACAAACAACGCTCCAGCCCGTCTACTATCCGGCTTCCAAACCATGCTTCCGGCGTTAGAATAAACTGCACAGAATCGTTCCACGTGAGGCAGAAAAGATGCAGGAACCTATCACGCTTCTGGGGGGCAGACGGATTGTGCTCGGCGTCACGGGCAGCATCGCCGTCTACAAGGCGGTGGACCTCGCCAGCAAGCTCACGCAGGCCGGGGCGCAGGTGGATGTGATCATGACCGAGGCAGCGCGGCAGTTCGTCACGCCGTTGACCTTCCAGGCCGTGACAGGCCGCCCGGTCTACGTTTCGATGTGGGAGACAGACGACGCCGGCCTGCCGACGCACATCGCCCACGTTGGATTGGGCGAAAGCGCCGACCTGCTGGTGATCGCCCCGGCGACGGCGAACACGCTGGCGAAGCTGGCGCACGGCCTGGCTGATAATCTGCTCGCGGTGACGGCGCTGGCCGCGCGCTGCCCGGTGATCGTCGCCCCGGCGATGGACGGCGGCATGTACGCCCATCCGGCCACACAGGCCAACCTTCAACTTTTGCAGAGCCGGGGTGTTATCCTGATCGAGCCGGAGGAGGGGCGCTTTGCCTCCGGGCTGGTGGGCAAAGGCCGCCTGCCGGAGACACCGACTCTGATCGGCCACATCCGGCGAGCGCTGGCGCGCGGCGGTCCGCTGGCCGGGCGGAAGATCGTCATCACAGCGGGCGGCACGCGCGAAGCCATCGATCCCGTGCGCCACATCACCAACCGCTCCAGCGGCAAGCAGGGATACGCCCTGGCCCAGGCCGCCCTGGACGCCGGAGCAGACGTCATCCTGATCAGTGCAGCGCGCGGCCTGCCCGTTCCGGTCGGTGCGGTGCTCGTGACAGCAGACAGCGCCGAAGACATGCGGACGGCAGTGCTGGCCCACATCCACGAGGCCGACGCGCTGATCATGGCGGCGGCTGTGGCGGACTTTCGCCCGGCGCAGGCGGCGGCACAGAAGATCAAGAAGGAGAGCGCCGCCGAAGCGCCGACCCTCGTCCTGGCCCGCACGCCGGACATCCTGCTGGCGGTCAAAGAGCAACGGGCGCAAAGCGGCTGGCCACGCATGGTAGTGGGATTCGCCGCCGAGAGCCAGGACTTGCTGGCGAACGCCCGCGCCAAGCTGGAGCGCAAGGGCCTGGATTTGCTGGTCGCCAACGACATCACCGCGCCGGACGCCGGATTCGAGGTAGACACCAACCGCGTGATCCTCCTCGACGCGGCAGGCGGGCAGCAGGCGCTCGCCCTGGCGAGCAAAACCCGCGTGGCCGAAGCCATCGTCGCGCGGGTGGTTGCTTTACTGGCAGAAGTGTAGGATGTGCCTCCTGACCCTCGCCGCCTTTATCCGTTCAACTCGGCGATGATACGCAGACCGTCCAGGGTCAGCCAGGGATCGACGGCGTCGAAGCGGTCCGTCAGCGGCGCGATCACGGTCGAAAGGCCGCCGGTGGCGACGGTCTTCGCACCGCCCAGTTCGGCGCGGATGCGGTCGATCAGCCCTTCCACCAGGCTCACCTGCCCCAGGATCAGCCCGGCTTGCATGGCGTGAACCGTGTTCCGCCCGATGACCGAGGGCGGTGGCACCAGTTCGACGTGGGGGAGCTGCGCCGTCCGGCTGACCAGCGCATCCGCCACCACATTCACCCCGGCGGCGATGGCAACGCCGAGCAGGTGCCCCGGCGCGGCAACGGCGGTGAAGGTCGTGGCCGTGCCGAAGTCCACCACGATGCAGTTGCTTTGAAAGCGGTGATAGGCCGCCACCGCGTCGGCGACCAGGTCGCTGCCGATGCGGTCGGGATGCTCAGTGCGAATCTCGATACCCCGATAGGTTGTCGGTCCCAACACCAACGGCGCGCGGCCTGTGCGCCGCGTGATCATCTCCGCCAGCCCCAGTTTTAACTGAGGGACGACGCTACTCAACACCGTGCGGTCGAAGCCGCTCAGCGCCAGGTCGGCCTCGCCCAGCAGGTCACGGAACAGCACAGCGTACTCGTCCGGCATTCGCTCGCGGACCGTCTGGATACGCCACAGGCGCACCCACGCATGTCCGTCGTGCACGCCGAACACAATGTTCGTATTGCCGATGTCGATGGCAAGGAGCATGGTTGCCTAACCCTTTGAGAAAGCGAATGAAAAGGTAGCGGCAGAATGCATTCCGCCGCTACCATTATAGGAGTAGGGGTCAAAACTTTGCGAAAAACGGGTAGGGAGAGAACGCCATGACCAACCAGACCCTCACGGCGATTGAAGGCATCCGCGTCGGACACGCGCACAATCTGGACGGGCCGACCGGCTGCACCGTCGTGCTCTGCCCAGCGGGGACAATCGGCGGCGTGGACCAGCGCGGCGGCGCGCCCGGCACACGCGAAACCGACCTGTTGCGCCCGGAACATCTGGTGGAGCACGTCAACGCGATCCTACTGGCCGGGGGCAGCGCCTATGGCCTGGACGCGGCAGGCGGCGTGATGCGCTACCTGGAAGAGGCGGGTATCGGCTTTCCAGTAGGTGTGGGCGTTGTGCCGATTGTCCCGGCGGCGATCATCTTCGACCTTGACCTGGGCGATCCCCGTATCCGGCCCGATGCGGCGATGGGCTATGCCGCCTGCCGGGCCGCTTCCGCCGAACCGGTAGCGGAGGGTTGTGTCGGCGCGGGCGCGGGGGCGCGTGTGGGCATGGCGATGGGACCGACCTTCGCCTGCAAATCCGGCCTGGGCACTGCCCTCGTCGATCTGGACGACGGACTGAAGGTCGCGGCCCTGATGGTCGTCAACGCCCTGGGCGACGTGATCGCCGAGGATGGGACGATCCTGGCGGGTGTGCGCGTGCCACCGGATGGCAATGCCTTCATGGACTGCCGCAACGTTATGCGCATGATGGCGACACAGGTTTCCCCAACGGGTGGCAATACGGTCGTGGGCGTCGTGGCGACCAATGCCCGCCTGACCAAAGAGGAAACCAACAAGGTGGCACAGATGGCGCAGGATGGCCTGGCGCGGGCCATTCGCCCCGCTCACACCATGCTCGACGGCGACACGATCTTCGCCCTGGCGACGGGCAGCGCGGGCCGGGCCAACGTCAGCGTGATCGGGGCGTTTGCGGCGGAAGCGACGGCGGAGGCGATCCGGCGGGCGGCGCAGGCTGCCACGCCGCTGGCGGGCCTGCCGACGGGCGCTTCGGCTATACAGAGATAAGAACAGGCGCACCGTAGCGTGCAAGGCCGCCCCTGCCCACCGACACCGATAAGATTTAACCGCCGGATCGCTTTCTCTTCATCATAGGATCACGGCGGCTTAAGAAGGCACATGTAAACTGGGCACACTCGCAACGCAAGGCAACGTTGTGGGTTTTGTTCCTTGTACCAGCGCGTCTACCAGCCAACGAGGAAAAAGCCATGCCGCCTTCTGCCATCAGCGTCTCACACGCCGGTGTTCAGCCGGACGAGCGCACCTACCGCCGCCGTATCCGCGCCTGGACGATGTATGACTGGGCCAACTCCGCCTTCGCCACGACGATCCTGGCGGCGGTGCTGCCTGTCTATTACAGCCAGGTGGCGGGGGCGACCCTGCCCAGCGAAGCCGTCGCCACCGCTTACTGGAGCCTGGGCCTCAGTGTGTCGCTGTTCATCACTGCCATCCTCTCGCCCATTCTGGGTACGGTCTCGGATGTGGCGCGCAACAAAAAGCCGCTGCTGGCGATCTTCGCCGGGCTGGGCATCGTGGGGACGGCGTTGCTGGTGCTGGTCGGCACGGGTGACTGGCTGCTGGCCTCGGTGTTGGCCATACTGGGCCGCATCGGGTTCAGTGGCTCGATCTCGTTTTACGACTCGCTGCTACCGCACATCGCCAGAGAAGAGGATCGAGACCGTGTTTCGACGCGCGGTTACGCAATGGGCTATCTGGGCGGCGGGCTGTTGCTGGCGATCAACATCGTCATGATCCAGCTTTTGCCAGGGACGTGGGGCGCGCGCCTGTCTTTTCTCAGCGTGGCGATCTGGTGGGCCGTCTTTTCAATCCCCCTGTTCCGGCAGGTGCCCGAACCACCCGCTGCTACTGCGCGGCTTGCCCCCGGCGAAAACGTCATTTCGACCAGCTTCAAACAGCTCTGGGCAACCCTCAAGGATATTCGCCGCTATCGGGAACTGTTCAAGTACCTGATCGCTTTCCTGATCTACAATGATGCCATTGGGACCATTATCGGCATCGCGGTCATCTACGGCGCAGAACTCGGCTTCGGCGACGTGGAACTGATCCTGGCATTACTGCTGGTGCAGTTCGTGGGCATCCCCTTCAGCCTGATCTTCGGACGGCTACCGAGCCAGGGCGAAAACCGCCGCCCGCTTTTTTTAGCGTTCATCGTCTTCAATCTGGTGGCCCTGCCGCTGGCGGGCATCGCGGGGCGGCTGCTCTTGCCGGGCGAGGTCAGCGGCGGGCCGCTGCCGCCCTATGAATCGACTACAACGGCCTTCGGGGAAGGGGTGTACCTGGCCGACAGCGCCGCGATCACCTACAGCGGCGACTGGGAGACCGTCACCGTTCCGGCGGCAGAACTGCGCGTCGGCGGTCTGATCGGATTCCTGAACGGCGAACTAACTCAAGACGATAGCGGCGTGCTCTACGCCATCAGTGCGGAGCCGGGCGCGCGCTATGCCTTTCCCTTCAACGGACAGGAGATCGACATCATCTACAGCACCGGGCCGGACCGGGGTATCTGGGCGGTGGAGATCGACGGTCAACCGGTGATCGACGAGGATACGGGCCAGCCGCTACGCCTGGACGCCTACAACGCCACGATGCGCTACGGCGAGCGCCGCATCTTCGCCGCCACAACGCCGGGCGAACACACCTTGAGCGTGATCAGCACCGGGGAGAAAAACCCCGCCAGCGCAGGAACAACATTATCGCTGGCTCAGATAGACGTGCGTCCTCCGATCCGCCTGAGCAGCCTGCCGCTGGTGATCGGCCTGATCCTGGCAGTGGAAGGGATCGGCATCCTGTTCGCTCTGGCACTGGGGCGATCCCTGTTCTCCCGGCTGACAGACCTGTTGGATACCAAGCGCAGCATCATCCTGGCGCTGATCCTGTACGCGGTCATCGCGGTATGGGGTTACTTCATCGACTCGGTGGTGGAATTCTGGTTCCTGGCATGGATGGTCGCCATTGTGCAGGGCGGCAGTCAGGCGCTCAGCCGCAGCCTGTATGCGACCCTGTCTCCGGCGGCCAAGAGCGGGGAATTCTTCGGGCTGTTCGGGGTGATGGAGAAATTCTCGTCCCTGATCGGGCCGCTGCTGTTCGCCTTGGCGGGGGCGCTCTTCGGCAGCAGCCGCCCGGCAATACTGAGTCTGATCGCGTTTTTCATCATCGGCATCCTGTTGCTGACGCGGGTCAACGTGGCAGAAGGTCGCCGCGTCGCCCAGGCCGAAGACGCGGCATTGCTGGCGGCAGAAATCTGATGCTTCCCCTCGAAGGGCGCACGGAGAAAAGCTCCCTTGTGCGCCCTTTGAGGACGGCCCCGGCCTTGTCAAAACGACCCACATCGCGTATACTACAAAATATCATGGGTCGTTAGCTCAGTTGGCCAGAGCACTCGGTTGACATCCGAGAGGTCAGAAGTTCAAGTCTTCTACGACCCACCAGATGACGACCGCCCTGAAATATTCGGGGCGGTCGTTTTGATCCAGATATGTTAAGGGAGCGTCTACCGCTCGGTGATCTCGACCGATGCCAGGCGGCTGCCGGGGTTAGGATCACGCTGAGGGTCGCGCAGACGAATTTTCTTCAACACGTCGATCCCTTCGATCACTTTGCCGAAGACGGCGTGCTTGCCGTCGAGCCAGGGTGTGGCGGTAAAGGTAATGAAGAACTGGCTGCCGTTGGTGTTCGGGCCGGCGTTCGCCATGCTGAGTACACCGGGGCCGTCGTGCTTGAGGGCCAACGCCCCCGGTTCGTCGTTAAAACGATAGCCGGGGCCGCCGGTCCCTGTGCCCAGCGGACAGCCGCCCTGGGCCATGAAATTCTCCAGGACGCGGTGAAAGGTTGTGCCGTCATAAAAGCCATCGCGCGCCAGAAAAACAAAGTTGTTCACGGTCCGAGGGGCTTTGTCGGCAAAAAGCTGTACTCTAATGTCACCGTGCTCGGTGTGGAAGGTAGCGATGTAGGTTTTGCCGGGATCGATGACCATCTCCGGGGGACTCTTGTAGGTCTTGGGCATGGGAAAACCGCTCCTTTGGAACAAAAAGGGTCAGGCGAAAACGCCAATTTCATTGTACACTGACCCGACGGATATTGCCCCACCCTCGGCCTGACGCTAAAATCCCCCCGGTTTGCGTGGCGGTCCCAGGACCTGCCAGCCGCCTGCCGGATGGTTTTCACAAACAACGCAAAGGAAACAACCCATGACCGGTCGTTTGTACTTTGAAGATTTACAGGTCGGCATGACGATGATCACCAAAGGCCGCACGATCACCGAAAGCGACATCGTGAACTTCGCCGGCCTTTCGGGTGACTTTAACCCCCTACACACCGATGCCGAATATGCCGCCAAAACTGAGTTTGGTCAGCGGATCGCGCACGGCGCGCTGGGCCTGAGCATCGCCACCGGCCTGGCGAACCAACTGGGTTTTATGGAAGGCACCGTGATCGCCTTCACCGCGCTGGACTGGAAATACCGCGCCCCGATCTTCATCGGCGATACCATTCACGTTGAGATCACCGTCAACCAGTCGAAGGCTATGCCCGCCAGCGGCGGCGGATTCGTGATCTTCGGCGTCAAGGTGGTGAAACAAGATGACACCGTGACGCAAGAGGGTAAATGGACCCTGGTTGTGCGTAGCCGTCCGGAGACCGCCGACCCGGCATGACCACACCCGTACCGACCGACGTTCCCGGCCTGTTCGCCCTGCCCCTGCCGACACCGTTTCCCATCGGGCGTATCAACACCTACCTGGCACGGGGAGACAACCTGACGCTGATCGACACCGGCGTCAACACCGAGAAATCTTACGGCGAACTGCGGACCGGACTGGCAACACTCGGCGTCCGGCCCGCCGACCTGGACCGGATTATCCTCACGCATCACCACACCGATCACCTGGGCCTGGTGGCGCGCCTGGCAGAGGAAAGCGGTGCAGAGGTATGGTGTCACCGCCGTTGCGTGCCCTTTGTCAGCCAGCCTGCCGAAGCGCGCGCCTATCTGCGCGACTGGAGCGTAGGCGTGTGGCAAGAGGGCGGCGTGCCGGAGGGGCTGCTCGCCCTGACGGAGCAGGTCTTTCGCTGGTTCGAGGCGATGAGTAACGGTCCGGCGGCGGTCAGTCGCGTGCTGGAGGACAGCGAGATAATCACCCTGTTGGGCCGGGATTGGACCGTACTACATACACCGGGCCACGCGGGCGACCTGATCTGCCTGTACGAGCCGTCCGGCGGCGTGCTGCTGTCGTCCGACCATCTGCTGGGTCGGGTCAGTTCAAATGCCCTGATCGAGCCGCCCGATCCCGGCCAGAAGCGCCCCCGCCGTCTGTTGGATTACATGGCGCAGCTTCGGCGCGTGGCCGAGCTTGCGCCGCGCGTTGCCTACGCCGGGCACGGCGAGCCGGTCACAGATGTGCCCGCGTTGGTCGAAGCGCGGCTGGCCTTTCACCGCCAGCGCGCCGAACACGTCTTATCGCTGTTGCGTGGATCGCCGCGCAGCCTGTACGATCTGACCGAGTCTATGTTCGCTCATGTGACTGAAGCAGAAAAATTCCTGGCCTTGAGCGAAGTGCTGGGCCACCTGGATTGGCTGGAACGCGACGGTCGCGTGGTGCGCGTTCCCCAGGAAACGCATACCTGCTGGCAGGCGGCGTGATCGGCGGGCCGACGGCATTCGCCTTCAAGCGATCAACGGCTGCCGACACCTCCTTGTCTTTTCCGCCGCCTGGGTTTACATTTGGAAGGGCATCGGGGGATTCCTCACATGAGCATGGTGTATCGCGCCCTGAGCCGTTCCCTGGCCCTGACTGTCGGGATGTTGGTGCTTCTGCTGCTGGCCGGATGCAGTGACGGCGGCGTTCCCCTGACGCTAACCGCGCAGGCCAATGCCCTGACCGACGCAGACCAACGCATCAACGCGGCGCAGGCAGCCCTCACTGCCTGGCCTACGGAGGCCGCCGCGACGCAGGCAGCTTTGCAGGCGGGCCTGCAAACGGCTGCCGCCGCCACTCAAGCTGCGCAGCAGAGCGGCGCTGCCACTGCTCAGGCTCACGCTGTCGAACAGGCCGTCGCCACTGCCGGGGCCGTCGAGGCCACCCTCCGCGCCGACGCTATTTCCGAAGCCGAAGCTATCGCTGCAACGGACTTTGCCGCCCAGGAAGCGACCATTGCCGCTCTAGGGGAAAGTCTGGTCACGGCGGCTGCCGGACGGAATGCGATCATCGTCACTGCCACACAGTCTGCCCGCAGCACCGCCACCGCCGTCACCATCGAACGGGCGACCGCTGCTGCACAGCAGACTACACTGGACGCCGCCGAGATGGATCGACGCGCGCTGGCAGCCACCGCAACCGCCGCAGCACAGGAGCAGGCAACCCAGATCGCCGCTATAAGTGCAACGCTGCACGCGCAGGACGCAGCCCTGGCAGCGGCACAGACGCAACAGGCGGCAGTCAATGTTTGGGCAACCGATACAGCCCGGCTTGTGGCCACCGAAATCGCTTACAGCGAAATCCTGGCTTTCAACGCCAACGCTCAGGCTTCCCGGCTGCGCGACGCCGTCTCCACTCAGGAGGCGGCCCTGACCGCCATTGCAGAGGACCGACAGGCGTTGAGCCAGGCAGCCACACAGCAGGCGGCGATGCTGGCAGCAGCTCTGGCAGAGCGGGACTCCCTGGTCGCTGCTGCCACACACGCCGCCGGAGACATGGGCACTCAAGTGGCTGCACTGAATGCGGTGATTGCCACCCAAGAGGCCATCGCCGCCACGCGCGCCACGATGATGCCTACGACCACCTGGACGCCAACACCATCGGCCACGCCCTCGCCAACGGCAACGGTCACACCTTCGCTCACACCGACCCTGACTCCAACACTGACGGCCACGCCCTCACCGACGGCGACAGTCACGCCTTCGCTCACGCCGACCCTGACGCTAACACCGACGGCTACGCCCTCACCGACGGCGACAGTCACGCCTTCGCTCACGCCGACCCTGACGCCAACACCATCGGCCACACCCTCACCGACGGCGACAGTCACACCTTCCCTGACCCCAACAGCAACGCCCACGCCCTCATTCACACCGACCTTAACGCCGACGCCAACAGCGACACCCACCGCAACCCCGACGGCCACCTGGACGCCGACCGACACGCCGACGGCAACGGCGACCCCGACCCAAACCCTGACCCCAACCCCGGCCATCCTGTGCCACGTTTACGTGAACAACCCGCAGGGCGTGAACATCCGCAACCAGCCCAGCGAGCGGACAGGACAGGTAATCATCGGCGTGCCGCCGGGCCGGGCAATGGCCGTCATTCGTCTGGGCCACGACGAAGAAAACCGGCTGTGGTTCCTGGTGAGCTTTGCCCTGGAAGATCGGCCGGTGCTGGGTTGGGTACTCAGCAGCGTGGTCGTCGAACTGACCACATGCCCGGAAAGCATCCCATAGGGAGGCCGGGTTGGCCGATTCCCGGAAAAATTCTCCTACCGCTTGTGCCCGATCAGCAGGGTCATGAAGTTGAACGACCAGGGCAAAACAGCGCGCAACAGGCGACCCAGCCCGTTGGCCAACGGCGTCGTGCGGTAGTATCCCGTCGCACGGAAAGGCCCACCCAATCCCCAAAGGGTATAGGCGTGGCTGAGTGGGCGCGTCTCCACCACGTCAAAGCCTGCCGCCTCCGCCGCCGTGATCAGGTCATGGCGGGTATAGGCGCTCTCGTAGAACTCGTCGTCTGTCAGCGCAGAACGGCCTAGCGCCCGTCGTCGCCAGCGCACCAGCCGGTGAACGACATTAGGATAGGGAATGGTCAGCACAAGCACTCCACCAGGCCGCAATACACGTGCGGCTTCTGCCAGGGCAGGCCCCATGCCGTGCTCGAAGTGTTCCAACACGCCGAAAGACAGATAGGCGGCGAGGGAGCCATCGGCGTAAGGCAGCGCGTGCACATCCCCGGCCTGGAGCGCCAGAGACGGCGCGTAGGCACGGGCCTTCAGCAGCGCATTGACCGCGTAATCCAGCCCGATGACAGAGTATCCCTGTACCCGCAGGAAGATCACGACGGCGGACAGACCACAGCCCGCCTCCAGAATCACGCCGTCACGCGGAAGATACGGCAGGTAAGCGGCAATTGCCTCCTGCGAACGGGCGAATCGCAGTGTCTCCAGTTCTGCTTCCACGCTGGCGTCGTCCCAGATATGCTCCCAACTTTGGCGCGTCGAGTGATAAAGATCGGTCATGGTGCAGCCCCATCTCTACGGCGCGGAGATCGCCCCGCGCAAAACGCAGGCGGAATTGTACCGCTGCTGCCCCCGGCGCGACATTTTCCCCCGAAGCGATCCTTCTGCTATACTCAGATTTGTAAAATAGACCGGCCCAGGATTTCAGACCCCAAATGGATCACGCGATGGAACACTTTACCCCAGCCGAAGCGCCTATTCACGAAACCCGGCGACTGCCGGTGCTCCCCCCGGCCAAAACGGTCGGGCGCAATGCTGAATTAGGCCAGACTTTCGCCCAGGTGCGCGCCGGAAAAGCCGTGTTGTTGTACGGGCCGAGCGGCATCGGCAAATCGGCCCTGGCGACGACCATTGCCTCGGCGTTCACCGCCTTTAGCGGCGGCGTGCTGTGGTGGCAGGTCGAGGATGACCCGCTGGAGCTGCTAATCGTTCGTCTGGGACGGGCCTACGGCGAACGCGCCATCAGCGATAGCCCCACCCCGACAGGTCAGATCGCAGCGGCGCAACGGCTGTTGCAACGCGAACAAAAGCCGCTGATCGTCCTGGACGGCGTGCTGAATCTCGATGCGGCGCGCGATTTCGTCACCAGGGTCGCACCGGGCGTGCCGACCATCCTCACCAATGAAAGCAGCGAACCCGGCCCCTGGACGTCGATCCCACTGAGCTATCTCAAGGACACCGACGCCGTTGCGCTGTTTATGCAGGCTGCCGGCTATGAACAGGTCTCCTCCGTCGTGCGCGTGGATATTCAGGGCGTCTGCAACATCCTGCGCGGCTCACCACTGGCGATCATGCTGGCAGCACGCTGCGTCCGCGTGACCGGGCAAACACCGGGCGAGTTTCTGGGCACGCTCACCACGCCGGGACGTAGTGGCCCATTGTTGGGACTCAACAGCGTCTTTCAGGGGCTGCCGGAGGCGCTCCAGGGCATACTCTTCACGCTAGGAGCGACGTTTGCCGGGCGCGCCACGACGACGCTGCTCGAATCTCTGAATCCTTCGCCTGCCGAGACGGTCGCCCACATGTTGGGTATGCTGGCGGCGCGCGGGCTGATCCAGCCCCTGCCGTGCGGGGGTGGCGCGACCTGCTACCGGATGCACGAGATGGTCCAGAGCTTCGCCACAAGCTGGCTGCACGGCGCACAACGTCTGGAATCCACCGTCGCGCGCATTCAGCAAGCCGTCGTCGCCTATGCCGAGCAGTATGCCGTCGATTCCCGCGAGGCACGCGACGCGCTGGTGGCCGAGATGCCGAATATCCTGGGCGCGGCGCACTACGCCGCCCGGCGCAACGACCGCGAGACGGTCCGGCGGCTAGTCGCGGCCCTCGCCGCCGCGTTTGGCCCCAGCGGGGGGTACGGTTACGAATTGCGTCATTTACAAGATATGCTGGCACGGCTGCAAGCCCCTGCAGCCACATCCCCGGCGCAAACGCTGGCCGACCTGGCTCAGATGGCGCTGTTCCCGGCGGAGGAGCCTCTTGCCTCTTCGCAAGCGCCGGTCGCAGCGACGCTGTCCGTCACGGCGGCAGGGAGCGATCTGACCTACGACACCAAACCCATGCCGCCGGTTTCCGGCCCGACGCGCGGCGCGCCGCCTGTACCGGCAGCGCAGGAGACCGTCGAACCGGAGATCGAACCCGCGCTCGAAGCGCCCTCGCCGCCCGAAAGCGAAGCGGAACCCGAATTCACCTTTGAGGCGTTCAGCGCGGAGGCCCCGACGACAGACATCAGTGGTGCAGGAGCCAGCGCAGGCAGGGTTGTGGCCGAAGAAGTGGCAGAGATGTTCGAGCCGTTCGATGCGGTGGAAGAAGCCGCGCCCCCCCTCCCCGCCGAAGAAACCGACGAAATCGGCGACCTGTTCGCCGCCAGCGAAGCAGCTCTGGCATCGGGCAACCTGCGTCAGGCAGCGGCCACGCTAAACGCGCTCGGCCAGGCGTTGCTACGCCAGGACCGCCTCGACGAGGCACGAGAAACTTTCGTCGAAGCGCTGGCCGCCAGCGAAAACAGCGGCGACAGCGACCAGATGCTCGTTGCCCTGGAATCGCTGGCCTCGATCTGCGTAGGCGACGGCGACCTGGAAAATGCCATTACCTACGCCACACGCGCTGAAAACCTGGTCGTCCAGCGCGACGACCCGGCCCGCTGGGGTTATCTACTGGCGCTGCTGGGCGATATTCGACAGGAATTGGGCGAGCCGGACCAGGCCATTGAAACTTATCGTCTTGCCATCGACAAGTTCACCCTGGCTGGGGAACTGCTGAGTGTCGGCGTCATCAAGACCAAACTCGGCGGCATTTACCTGGACCAGAACAACGCAGCCCAGGCTGTCGCGGTCTTGAACGACGCCAGCGCGATCTTCGAGCAGGAACACCGCGCCGACTATCAGGAGCGCGCACTGGGCTATCTGGGATCGGCCTACGGCCAGTTGGGCCGCTGGGAGGAAGCCGAGACGCGCCACCAGGCCGCGCTGGCGCTGGCCCGCTCAATGGGCGACGCCGAGGAGCAGGAACGCCAGATCGAGAACCTGGCTTACATCGCCCAGGTACGCGGCGACCGCGAAAGGATGCTGGCTTATTACCGCCAGGGGTTGGACCTGGCCTATCGCGTCGGCGCGGTTGTGTGGCAGGTCCGCTTTCTGGACGTGCTGGGTCGCCTGCTGATGGACGACCTGCCGCGTGTGGGTCTGGCCGTGCGGTTGTTAGAAGAAGCCGAATCTCTTGTGCCAGACGAGGAGCGCACACGGTTGATCAGCCGCGCCCATAAGCGCCTGGAACGCGCCCAGGCGTCGGGCGTGGCACAGGAGCCTGCGCCGGAAAAGGTTGCAGCCTGGGCTGCTCAAGGATAACTGCTCATGCGCCATCGTTTTCTGTTGCTGATCTCCCTCCTGTTGCTTCTTTTGGCGGCCATTCCCGGCGCTGCCCAGGAGACCGTCGTCGTGCGCACCACCACCGACCTGCGCCTGCGCGCCCGACCCAGTACGCGCGACTCGGCAGTGCTGGCGGTTGTGCCGCGCGGCGTCGAACTGGAAGCAACAGGCATCAACGCCCACCACACCTGGGTTCAGGCGACTTATTACAGCCTGACCGGCTGGCTCTATACCCGCTACCTGACCGTCGTCAGCGGCGATCTGTCCACGTTGCCCGTCGTGGACGGCACGACTTCTGCCAGTGAGGAAGGGTCCAGCGGCGCTTCGCCGCCCACCACCGCGCCCCAACCCGCCGAGCCGGCCTCACTGCCGGTCGTCCCGGTGGGCCAGACTTACAACTGCCCACGTTACTGCCGGGATTACACCTCCTGTGAGCAGGCGCTCTACTGCCTGGCGCAGGGCGCGACACGCCTGGACCGCGATGGCGACGGCAGCCCATGCGAGCAGCCGGAGTATGTCTGCCCGGCGCGTTGAGCGCGCTCAGGCCGGGAAGGCGTGCCCGGCCTCTGAGCCGGGGTCTTCACCGAGCAGTTGCAGCGCGTGGGGCAACACCGGCAGGATCACCTCTAGGTTTTCCCGAACCGCTTTGGGACTGCCCGGCAGGTTGATAATCAGCACGCGCCCACGCATCCCACACACGGCGCGGCTGAGCATGGCGTGCGGCGTCTTTAGCAGGCCGGCGGCACGCATGGCCTCCGCCAGACCGGGCGCTTCCCGGTCGATAACGGCGCGGGTGGCTTCAGGCGTTACGTCGCGCGGGGCGAAGCCCGTCCCGCCGGTCGTGAAGATCACGTCCACCTGATCGCCTTCGGACCATGCGACGAGTTTTGCAGCGATCTGATCGCGTTCGTCGGGCACAACGCCGGTCAACGCCACCCGTCCTCCGGCAGCAGCCACGATCTCCGCAATAACCGGTCCGCTGGCATCGGGCCGCTCGCCTCGAAAACTCCGGTCGCTGATGGTGAGGATTCCGGCGCGCATCTTCGTTACCTGCCATATTCATCCAGGCAGCGGCGGACAGCCTCCGCCGCTGCGCCGCAGGGATCAGCCGGCATCATCTTCCGGCATCGGCTCCTGGGTGATGAATTCCGCCCAGGGGCCGTGCATCCCGTCCTCGGTGACTCCATAGTACACGCGCAAGCCACCCGGCGTGCGTTGCACCAGATCGTAGCGGACCGCTCCTCCTCGACGGTGGCGTTTGATCAGCCCCAGGTTGCTGCGCCAGGCGACCTGTCGGGGATCGACGGGATTCTTCTCTTTCTCGGTAATGGCATAATGCCACAGCCGCCGCGCCGAGGAGCGGGTGACGTTCTTGACGATGTTGCCATTACGCAGGTCGCGCATGATGTGATACAGCGTGCCCTTGCGCTCTTCTGTGCTCAGCACTTCGACACCGGTCTTGGGCGCCAGATCATCGTCGGCGATAGTCGGCTTGATCTCGCTGGTCTCCGGCAAAGTTTCGGAGGCCGGCAGCACCGCCGGGACAGACGGCGGCAGCGGCGGAGTCCCGGCGGGAGAGGCTTGTCGGCTGGCGAGCACCAGACGCACGATCTCGTCGCGCACGGCCAGAGTCGTTTCGGCCTCGTCGCGGACGTAAATCTTGTTGTCGTCGATGGCGTAAGGCGGATCGTCGCCTTTAGGAACGCGCAAGCGGACGATAACTTTGCCCTGCGTCTGTTGGGTGTCGATCTCCACTTCCAGCGGCGGCGTGATCTTTTGCTCAATCTCAGCGTTGAGCATCTCAATCGTCTCGGCCACATCGTCCACACCAAGCGGCTTCTGCCGGGGATCGGCGCTCAGACCGACATAAATCGTGCCGCCGTTGGTGTTTGCCATCGCGCACACGTCGGCCACAATGGTGTAGAGCATCCCGCCGCGCCGGGTAGCCTTTTCATGAAACGCCTGGACGATGCTGGGGCCTTCTTCCCGCGCCGCCTGAATGTGATCGTATGGGGCGCGGTTGCCGGCGTAAGGCCGTGTGCGGGCGAAGTCGTCGCTGCGGAACATCTCCAGCAAGGCCTCAAACGTCCGCTCCGGCAGCAGCACCTCTGTCACGCGGTCGCCCACGCCCCAGTTCTGGTTTTTCGCAGCGTTCGGGTCGGCGTTGAGGCGGTGCGCATCCGACCCTTGGATGCAGCGCATCCGGCGAGGATACTCCGGCTTGGTGCCGTCGAAAAAGCGCGCCGTCGTGCCGCGCCCGGAACGTTCCAGATCGGTCACTTCCAGGGCATGCAAATGAAGGTCCTGCGTGTAGGCGATGCGTGTCTGACCGCCAAAATCAAAGCCGCGCATCGCCACGCCGTGACTCGAATTGGCATGGGCGGCGATGACAATCCCTCCTGCCCGGTTGATCTCGCGGTAGGCGGTCAGCACATCTGCCGACGCGCCGACGTTGGAACTGCCCTGGTCCAACACCTCCGGTGGAACATTCAGATTCAGCAGAATGTGTTCGAGCTGGCGGATATTGGTCTGGGGCGAAAAGATACCCAGGATATGAAACCCGAACGTCGCGGTAAATTCAAACCCCGGCAGTACCAGGATTTTGTCCAACAGACGACGGTACTCGGCCAGGCGGCGTTTTTCTTCTGGCTGGGCGCGGCCCAACCGTTCCAGAAAACTCAACTTATCGATGTCGTCCATCATCGCGCGGTAGCCGCTGACGGTGTTGTGATCCGTGAAAGCGATGATGTCCAGGTTGCGCATCTCCGCTTTGCGCAGGATTTCCAAACACCCAACCTCAGTCGATTCCTGAAAGTCGGCAGAAGCAGGCGTATGGATGTGCAGGTCCATGAGGAACCACTGCATTTTACCGGAACGCTTTTTGCCAGCCACAGGGCGTTTCTCCGTCTGAC
>Ga0209018_1000509_pt1 | contig 35669 bp, 36 predicted proteins | sample YNPBryBLVA2012_FD_185814 | JGI IMG/M metagenome (GOLD analysis project Ga0209018, IMG submission 185814) | Anoxygenic and chlorotrophic microbial mat microbial communities from Yellowstone National Park, USA - YNP Bryant BLVA 2012 (SPAdes)... ...
ATAAACCACACCGAATTTATCGCTGGTATCCAGATTTATCGCGCCTTGCAGATATTCGCCGGGCTTCACATAAGTCAGCTTGCTTATATCAATATCGGCTTCTTTGAGCACACCAAGAGCGACTCGTCCGTCCAAGTCAGTAAACGGACGCAAAACTTGTTTGCCTTCCTTGGGATCAAATTGAAGAACCCCGGATACAGCAAATTCTTGCCAGTATTTTTTAGTGGCTTCCTTGAACTTTTTGTCCGCTTCTTCAAGAGTAGCGGCATTCAGTTCTTCCCACGACGACACTTTATTAAGCGTGATTTTAGCCGCTTCACGCGAGCGTTCATATTGTTCAGACATAATATTTGAATATTTGTTAAGTTTCACCACGTTCTTTCCAAAAATTAATCATATGAGCAGGATGATAGATGAATAATTTTGGCTTTTTCTCATACCACTCTATCATTTTCTCATAAGGGGGTCATGTTTTACAACATTTTTAGCCTTCTCTTCTAATTGAGATAGTTCTGGAATCTTTTGAAATCTTGAATTGCTTCGGAAATGTTCTCGTAGCGAGTAACTTTTATGGTGTTTTCTTTGGTGATCATCCCCATTCTCTCAGCCAAACCATTGGTCCCAGGATGCTTGACTTTGGTCTTTCTATGTATCGGTTAAGACAAATCTAATCTGAAAAGGAAAAAATTGAAGACACTTCATCAGGAAATCCCCGGCTTCTCTGGCTCCTTTATGAGGATATATTTCTAAAAACAGCATTCTCGTTGCTCGATCAATGGCCAAGAAGCAATAATAGCGCTTTTTCTTGTCCTTTTCGTAGATAGAAGACGTCAATATGCAGAAATCCAGGCTCATATTGAGCAAATTTCTTTCTCTTGGCTTTTTTCTTTATAATTTAATCTGTTTCTTTTATAGCGGAGCAGGGTTCGGTAGCAATTGGAGCGGTTTAATCTTTCAATATATGGCGAAAGAGCTTCCAAAAGCTCATCCAAGAGAAAGCCTTAATCTCTTACTTTGGTGATGATCCTTTCCTCGGCCTTGGTTAGGGCGTAATGAATGGTCAGGGGTCGGCTGGAATGATCTTTAACTTGATCTGAATTCTTCCATTTACCAACTGTGGTATGAGAGACGCAATATTGCTTACCAAGACTCGGTTAGGCGTCGACCCCGCCTCCTTAATCGCTTGGCGTGCATAAGCTCGCCATGCCTTGCCGCATATGCTACATTCACACGGCAATAAATACGTTAGTCGGAGGATGGAAGTTAGAAGATTGCCAGGCGCAGATAACAAACCAAATTCCAAACTTCTAACATCCAGTTCCTAATGTTCATCCATCCAAATGCGCAAGGAAATCGTGCTCGACATCGAGACGCAAAATACCTTCCAGGACGTGGGCGCGTACAACGCCGCCCTGCTTCAAATTTCCCTCATCGGGGTGTACTTCTATGAGACTGACACCTTCGAGGCATTCTTCGAGCAGGACTTGCCCAAGCTCTGGCCGCGGCTCGAGCGCGCCGACCGCATCATCGGCTACAACTTGTTCGGCTTCGACTACCCGTGCATGCAGACCTACTACACCGGCGACCTCAAGCGCTTGCCGACCATCGACCTATTGCTTGAGATCGAGAAGCGTCTGGGGTTCAGGATCAAGCTCGACGACGTGGCGACCGCGACCTTGGGCATGGGCAAGAGCGGACATGGGCTCCAGGCAGTCGAATTTTGGAAGAAAGGGGAATTGGACAAGCTCCGTGACTACTGCCTGCAGGACGTCAGGGTGACGCGCGACGTCTACGAGTACGCCCTGGCCAACCAGTACGTCATGTTCTACGATCGCTTGGGCCAGAAACAGCAGATTCCACTGCCCATCCAGCCGGTCACGCCGAACCAGGGCCCGGCCCTGAACTTGTCCCTAGGCCTGTGAAGTTATCCGCACCTTGAAGTACTTGCCATCTTCCGCAATGCGACATTGCGAGGAGTCCGCTCGCAATGACAGGATGGATGAGTGTCATTGCGAGGAGTCCGACGACGAAGTAATCTCTGATTCCGCTCGGTTCAAAGAGATTGCTTCGCTGGCGCTCGCAATGACACCGGGGCTTGCAGATTGCTTTGCTCCGCTCGCCATGACAGGACAACTTGGTGTTAGCACCTTGACGGGAACGCTGGTCACTACATCTTGTGGTATAATCGCTCTTGCGACCACTAAATGTAGTGGCCGCCGGTTCCGGCCTCCCTGGTCCGCCACAACGGATCCAGAGCCTCTCCACCACGGCCAAAACAGCCTGGTGAGGAAGCAAGGACAGCACGCATTGCCCTAAACCATTCGGTTCGGGGTTTGTCCGCCGCCACCGGCTTTTCCGCCCCCTGAAAAAGGCGGAAGGCAGAACCGATCCGCTCCATGCGAATCGGGATATACAAATTTAAGTCCTCAGTTCAAAACAGACACGACTATGGATAAGCCGGTCGTTTTAAGTGCAGACACTAAAGCAAGTCTGTCGCCGACCCAAACAGCTGATGCCGTCCGGGAATACCTGACGGCAGTCAAACAGATTCGCCGCCGCGACGGCCGCATCGACGATTTCGACGCGGACAAGCTTTTCCGTTCGATCAAAGCGGCATGCCAGGCCGCTGGCGTCGAGCAGGAGCGGCTTATGCGCCGCATTGCGGACAGTGTGATGAGCCGCTTGCGCCGCAAATACGATGGCCACACCGTTCCGAGCACCCAGGACCTGCGTGAAATCGTCGGCCTGACATTACTCGACCACAACCTAGTGCACGCCTCCAGGCGCTACCTTGGCTACCGGTTTGAGTTACGCCAGAGGAATGACGAACCAGTCTACGGCAAGGGCATATCAGTTCCGCGTTTTTACACCAGCCCCGGCCGGCATCCGTACGACGAAATCGAATGGGAGGTGCGTGACGCTTCAATTACCAATGAAAAGGGCAAGGTCATCTTTGAGCAGAAGGGCGTTGAGATACCCAAAAACTACAGCCAAACCGCGACCAACATCATCGTCTCCAAGTATTTCCGCGGCCGCATCGGCACACCTGAACGCGAAACCTCGATGCGCCAGGTAGTCGACCGCGTGGCTAAGACTATTACCCAGTGGGGCCGCTTGGGCGGTTATTTCAAGACCGCTGAAGATGCTGATACGTTTGAGGCCGAGCTGACGTCCATCCTCATCAACCAGCGCGCCGCCTTCAACAGCCCGGTTTGGTTCAACGTCGGCGTTAACCCAAATCCACAATGTTCGGCTTGCTTCATCAACTCGGTTCAGGACGACATGCGTTCCATTCTCAACCTGGCCGTGACCGAGGGTATGCTGTTCAAGTTTGGATCCGGCACCGGTTCAAATCTGTCGACATTGCGTTCGTCGAAAGAGAATCTCGGGAATTCCTCGGGCAAATCCTCGGGCCCAGTCAGTTTCATGCGCGGCTTCGACGCCTTCGCCGGCGTCATCAAAAGCGGCGGCAAGACACGCCGCGCGGCCAAAATGGTGATACTCAATATTGACCATCCGGACATCGAGGACTTTATCTGGTGCAAAGCCAAGGAAGAAAAGAAAGCTCATGCCCTGATCGACGCGGGTTTCGATGGCAGTATCAACGGCGAAGCATATTCTTCAGTCTTCTTCCAAAACGCCAATAATTCGGTGCGCGTCAATGACGAGTTCATGCGGGCCGTAGAAGAAGGCCGCGATTTTTGGACTAAAACCATCCTAGATGGAGAGCCATGTGACAGGTACGAAGCCAAGCAGCTCCTGCGCGATATCGCCCAAGCGGCCTGGGAATGCGGCGATCCAGGTATCCAATACGACACGACCATCAACCGCTGGCACACCTGCCCAAACACGGACCGCATTCATGCCTCGAACCCGTGTTCCGAATACATGTTTCTGAACGACTCGTCGTGCAATCTGGCATCTGTGAACCTGATGCAATGCCGGGATTCAGCCGGCCGGTTCGACGTCAAGGCGTTCGAGCACGTCTGCCGCGTCATCATTACGGCGCAGGAGATCCTGGTCGGCTTCTCGAGCTATCCGACGCCGGCCATCGAACAGAATTCGCACGACTACCGGCCGCTCGGCCTGGGCTACGCGAATCTCGGCGCGCTCCTCATGGCCATGGGCCTACCCTACGACTCGGATGAGGGACGGAATGTGGCCGCGGCTATCACTTCAATCATGTCGGGTACGGCCTACGATCAGTCATCGCGCCTTGCCGAGAAGCTCGGGACTTTCGCCGGATATGCGGCCAACCGCGAGCCCATGCTGGGCGTCATCGCCATGCACCGGGATGCCGCCTACCGCCAAGACTACGCCTCAGTTCCGTCGGTTTTAGCCGAACGCGCCCGAGTAGTTTGGGACGAAGTGCTGGAACGCGGCAAAAAATACGGTTTCCGCAACGCCCAGATCTCGGTCTTGGCTCCGACCGGCACTATCGGCTTCATGATGGACTGTGACACGACCGGCGTCGAGCCGGCCATCTCGCTCGTCTCGTACAAATGGCTGGTCGGCGGCGGCATGCTCAAAATCATCAACCGCACCGTGCCGGAGGCGCTCCACAGTCTGGGTTACGGCGAGATGCAAATCCGCGAAATCCTGGATTACATCGACAAAAACGATACCATCGAAGGCGCGCCGCACCTCAAGACAGAACACCTGCCGGTCTTCGACTGCGCCTTCAAGCCGGCTAAAGGCACGCGCTCCATCAACTACAAAGGACATATCCGGATGATGGCTGCGGTCCAGCCGTTCCTCTCAGGCGCCATCTCGAAGACGGTCAATCTCCCTAATGAAGCCACGGTCGAGGATGTCATGGAGGTCTATCTCGAGAGCTGGCGTCTGGGGCTAAAGGCGGTCGCCATCTACCGCGACGGCTGCAAACGCGCCCAGCCGCTGACCACGACCAAGCAAGAGGTTAAAGCCAAGGAAACGAAGTCTGAGGTCAAGCCGCAAACCGTATCGACTACCCAGACCTACGACCTAACGTCCGTCCGCCGCCGTCGATTGCCGGACGAACGCAAATCCATCACTCACAAGTTCAAAATTGGCTCGCACGCCGGGTTTATCACGGTCGGTTTATACGACGAAGGAACGCCGGGCGAGATCTTCATCACCCTGTCGAAGGAGGGAAGTACACTGCGCGGGATGCTCGACGCCTTCGCCACGTCCGTGTCAATCGGTCTGCAATACGGCGTGCCGCTCAAAACTCTGGTCAGTAAATTCTCGCACGTCAGATTCGAACCGTCAGGCTTCACTCAGAATGCCAATATCCGCGTGGCTAAATCAGTTATCGACTACATCTTCCGCTGGTTGGCCCTCAAGTTTCTGTCGCCCGAGGAATGCACCGCACTTGGCATCAATTTTGAGAACCCGGTCATGGCCGTCATCGACACCGAAGAGGCCAAAGCCGAACAGCTGGCCGCAAAGAGCTTAGAAGCCGCAACTGATCACCAACCGAGTTTACTCGACCACACGCCGGAAATCCAGGGAAACGCCGCATTGAACATAATGTTCGACAATCAATCCGATGCTCCGGCCTGCGACACCTGTGGCTCGATCATGGTCAGGAATGCCTCGTGCTACAAGTGCCTGAATTGCGGAGCGACCAGCGGGTGTTCCTGATAGTAAGCATGAAGTTGCTTGGGGAGCGGATTTAAAATCCGCCCACCTTTAATTCTATTATTCGTGCCGCTCCGACTAGAATGGAATGTAGCGATATTCGCATTTTTCAGCCTACCACCGTTATTTATTTTGGATAAATCTTTAAACGATTAAATAAACAGATGAATTTTCAAATTCTTTTGAACATGCGGCAGAATGTGGCTTCGCGGTTCCAGCGCCAGGCGACATTCGACAGTACATCTTCTTCGCCTGAGAGATCGGCTTTGACTTTGTATTGCTAGACACTGACGAAAAAACAGAAGCGGGCGAGGGTTGACGCGAGCGTATCTTAGTCTCTCTTGAGAGAGAGCAGGGTTGAGAATCTACCGCACGCAATTTATTATATAAATTATCAATTATTAAAAATATAGTTCAAATTTAAACCATTGAATATGACAATCTGCGTTATCGGTTCACTGCGGGACATTCATCGCATTCAAGACATTGCGGGACTGCTCCGCAATCGTGGCCATCAGGTTTTACTACCGCTCGACACCTCAGCCGGTTCGTTCGCCGATCGTCAGCAAGCTAAACGCGAATTCATGAAAGGCATGTACGATCAAATCAAAAAATGCGACACCGTGCTAGTTGTCAACGATTTGCCGCGCGGAACGATGAAAGGTTATATCGGCCCAAATAGCTTCCTTCAGCTGGGCCTGGGTATGGCCTTAGGCAAGTCGCTTTTTGCCCTGGAGAAATGGGACGAAAACCTGCCGTATAACGAGGAGTTGAACGCGATGGGCATCTCTTTGCTCGACCTGAAGCTCAAATAGATGTCGGAATTGCGTGAACCGCGCTGGGGAATGATTCATGTTTACACCGGCGGCGGCAAAGGTAAGACGACGGCGGCTTTGGGTTTGGCTATACGAGCCGCGGCCGCCGGGAAAAGAGTTGCCTGGGTCGCGTTCGACAAGGGAGGTGAGGACCATTATTCAGAACGTTCGCTCATCCGGGAACGCATCCCGGAAATCGAATTGCACGTGACTGGCCTGGACCGAATAGACCCCGCGAGCGGCAAATTCAGGTTCGGTGTCACGCCGGAGGATGTGAAAGAAGGGGAACGGGGGCTCAACGTCGTCCGTCGGCTGATGGCTGAGGGAACTTTGGATCTGTTGGTGCTTGATGAAGCTAACATCTCGACCCGCCTCGGTATTTTGGACGAAAACGAAGTCCTGGACACGTTACGGAACAAGCCTGCCACTATGGAATTGGTTCTGACTGGACGCGACGCACCCGATTCGTTCCTCAAACTGGCCGACCTCGTCACCGAGATGCGGCCCGCGAAGCATTATTACCAACAGGGAATTGCAGCTCGCAAAGGGCTGGATTTCTGATATGCCAACGGAACTCGCGCTTTCCAGTTGGCCGCCATTCGAGGATATCGGCTATTTCGGCATTTATTTCGTGACCTTGCTCGACGGCGCCAATATCCCATTCACGCCTATTGAAGTCTTCCTCGGACTGGCTGGATACTTGGCGGCCATCGGCGAGGTCAAATTCCTGCCCGCCCTGGTCGTGACTGTGCTCGGCAACCTTACGGGCCACATTTTTTCATACGTCGTTGGCCGCTTGGTCGGAAGATCATTCTTCACCAAATACGGCAGATATCTGTTGGTCACTCCTAACCGGTTGGAACGGGCAGAGCATTATGCGAAGCTGTTTGGACCGTCAGCGGCCTTCGTCTTCCGCTTCGTACCAGGCCTGCGGACCATCGGTAGTATACTACTTGGCGTCCTGTGTATGCCTTTCTGGTTATTCCTGATCATGTCTTTGCCCGGCATACTCATTTGGAACGCCTTGCTCATGGCCGTCGGTTTCTATTTCGGCACGACTTTCGCAGAATACGCCACCTGGATCGTGCCGATGCTTTTCATGATAATCGCCGGCGGTCTGGCCATCGCCGCCATCGTCTGGTATCGCAAAACACCCCGCAAATCTAAACCCATCCCCAAGGGCTGAATATGTTTTCTTTCATCCACGCCATCCCATATAAAACCGTAACTGCATACGTCATCCTGTCCGTCTCCAGCCTGGCATATGCCGTTTTTTGGGTCTGGGGGATCATCCACGCAGCCTCGACGCCCAAGACGCCGCTCCGCCAAAGGATGTATTGGTCGCTTTCCTTGCTCATCAATCCGACGGCCGCGGCCTGGTATTGGTTCGTCTGGAAACGCTGGGCCTTCTGGGTACTGATAACGCCGCTCGTCTTGGCTTTTCTATTGTTACCCATCGCTGTCAGGACACTCTTCACCAAGGCCGAGGAGACCTTCCTGACAAACTTGTTGTTTGCTCTAGGTCCGATCTGGCTCATCAGCCTGCTGGCGGCGTTGCTGATTTTTCCCTTAGTCCTGCGTCTGGTCGCTTTGTTCCATCTCGGCAAAAATTTCGAGTTGACAGCCATCGACCGGAACGACTGGGTGATATCGCTCTCCTTGCCGATTTTCGGCTTAGGCGCTGGCATGGCATATTGCGCCAAATATCGCCGGAGCTGGGCTATCGCCGGCCTAATTTGGTGTCTCGCCATGGCCATCATCTTGCGCGCCGTCGGTTCAAACGTGCTCCAGGCTCTGGTGCCAGTCGGGGAGGAGAAGCGCGAGGAATTCAAGACCCGCATCATCGACCGCTCAAGCGAGAATCCCTATGCTCGGACTTGAATTCACAGCCTGGATAACGGATAACATCAGCGCCTGGAGCTACGTCGCGGTCATTCTGCTCATGGCTCTCGAATCGGCCAACATCCCACTGCCGAGCGAGGTGACATTGCCCTTCGCCGGCTTTCTGGTGTCTCAAGGCAAAGCTGATCTGCATGGCATGGCCTTGGCCGGCGCCATCGGCTGTCTGCTCGGTTCCATCCCGTCGTACTGGATTGGACGGAAGCTCGGCCGGCCTTTCCTGGAGCACTACGGCAAATGGTTCTTCATTGGCCCCGGCAGTTTTCACTTGGCGACCATTGGATGGCCAAATACGGTAATTCGACCTCATTCTTTTCGCGCCTCTTGCCCGTAGTCAGGACGTTCATCTCGTTCATCGCCGGGATTTGGAAGTCGCCGTTCTGGCCCTTCGCGGCCCTGACCTTCCTCGGCTCGTGGCTCTGGTCGTACATCCTCGTCTATATCGGCTTCAAATTAGGCGAGAACTGGGAAGTTCTACATCCCTATTGGCAAAAATTCGACGTCGTCATCGTCTTTTTTATCCTGGGTTCTATGTTCGGCTACGGCTGGTACCACTGGAAACACGCCGGCAAATAGGCCGGTTGGAACAGGGTTGGATATCGATTGCGTCAAAACCTATTCCTCCTCTTCATCGTATCCCAATGGGATATTGGCCACGTTTTTTTCGAGCTCATCAAGCTCTTCGAGTCCATCGATCGGGCCTTCTTCCTCTTCGTCCTCGACTTCAGTTGCACTCTCAAAGGAGTCGATGTCTCCTTCTGCTAAATCTTCAATCACATCCTCATCAGAATCAATTTCATCTACTACCTGAAAACCGGCTGAAGCCAGTTCGTCTTCTGGTTCCTCCTCAAAATCATCGTCTTCTGGTATACGCAAAAGGTCTAGATTGAGCATACGATTAGAATATTTAAGTAGTGAAAAGATATCAAAAAAATAGAACGCTGGGAATATCTACGGTCAAGCCCTGGCAGATTCGTGGCAGACTCGGACCGATTGATCCAGGTTGCGGCAGAGAAGCGCACGTGGCAGTCTTTTGAGAACTATGGAATCATCCACTTTTAATTTTGCCATCCTGAGCCTGCTGGTATTGCTATTAGTCGGGATATTAACGCTTATAATCCTCCTCCTCAAATCCCGAGGTCGACAAATTGACGGGACCGCAGACAGCCAAGCTCTTACCTTACTCCAAAACCAAATGAACCAGTTGCAGAAAGACCTTGGGGATCGGATGGGTCTGACACACGAAACCTTGCGTCAGACTACCGCGGCCTCAGCCCAGCTGGTGCGCGATGTGAGTGAACGTATGGCCAAGGTCGAAGAGATCTCACGCCAAGTACTGAGCGAAACGAATGAACTCCAAAAGCTCCAGCAGATCCTCAAGAACCCTAAACAGCGCGGAGTATTGGGCGAATATTTCCTCGAAACGCTGCTGAAGAACGTCCTGCCACCGGAGAATTTCCAGATGCAATACAAATTCGCAGACGGCGAGATGGTCGATGCCGTGGTCTTTATCAAGAAAAAAGTAGTGCCGATTGACTCCAAATTCAGCCTGGAGAACTACAACCGCTGGGCCGTCGAGGAGAGCCCGGGGGAACGTGAAAAGCTGGAGAAAATTTTCGTGAATGATCTGAAAACCCGCATTAAAGAAACCGCCAAATACATCCGGCCAGGCGAGGGGACCATGGATTTCGCTTTCATGTTTATCCCCCACGAAGCCATCTATTATGACCTTCTCATCAATAAGATCGGCGAGATAGGGGAGGATGCGGAAAGCATAATCCAAAAAGCCGCGGCCAAATACCACGTCATCATCGTTTCGCCGACGTCGTTCCTCGCCTACCTGCAGACCGTACTCCAAGGACTGCGCGCCTTGCAGATCGAGGAACAGGCCAAGGAGGTCATTAAGCGTGTCGCGGACCTGGGCAAACACATGAACGCCTACGAGACGCACTTTAAGAGTTTGGGCTCCAACCTGGCGACCGTGGTTAACAAATACAACCTAGCCGACAAGGAACTCGCAAAAATCGACAAGGATGTACTGCGCTTGACCGGCAGCGGCACGAACTACCAGGCGGAACAGCTGGCAAGACCGGAATTCGAGGACCCCGGATGAAGGGGGATAGAATCTTCGTCATTTCTGCGCAGGTAGAAAGGACGTAAAGCATAAGTCCAGATTGGAATTCATGGATTTTAAACGTCAATTGATCATCATTGGAGCGGCTGGAATATTCGCCGCGGTTTTAGTCATCGCCGACGTGCAATTCAGATACGCGGATCGCATCATCGGCGATCCTAACCGGCTGTCAGCCTCCGACATGACCATGGTGCTCGGTGCCAGCGTCAAAAGCGACGGCACTCCGTCCGATGCCCTTGCCGACCGCTTGCAGACGGCACTCGACCTGTACCGGCAAGGCAAAGCCAAGACCATCCTGTTGACCGGCGATGACGGGGCCTACCACGCCGACGAGGTTGCAGTCATGCGGCCGTATCTCATCAGTTTGGGCGTAGCCGCCGGGGATATCAAGGAAGATGGACATGGATACCGGACCTATGAAAGCTGCAAGAACGCGGCCGCGGCCGGTGTCAAGAAGCTGACTATCGTGACCCAGCGCTTTCATCTTGGCCGCGCCCTGTACCTCTGTAACCGGATGGGTATCGATACCTACGGCATCGCGGCCGACAAACGCAGCTACAGAGATATCGTTTATTTTTGGATCCGCGACCTGGCCGCCAGTCTCAAAGCCTGGTGGGACTTAAATATCTGGCCGCCGCAGCCGCCCGTTTAAAAAAACCGCCCGGCACAAGGGCGCAGGCGGATTATTGGAGAGGATTCGCGACGTGACGCGACCTAGGTTTAGGGTTTGACCCCTGGGGGTTTTTCCGACTGTCGCGGTTGTTCTTTGCCGGTCTGTTCGAACCGGGCAACGGCCTGCTCGAAGTTTCCGAGAAGAACAAGCTTGGCCAAAGGATCGAGCGTCCGGATGCCCATCTTGCGCACTGAATCCGGTATGCGGTAGCTGTAATCCATGGAACGGTCAGCCTCAAGACGACGGACCAGATTGCAACACATGTCTGACAAGGCATTGACTCTGGTCTGACGCTCGCTCTTGGAGAGCCCATACTCAGCCGCATCCCGGATGAGCCTCATGAGCCGTTTGGCGTCATCAAAGTAGCGGCACTTGTTCTCGCCGATGAGCAGGCGTAGGAAGGATGAGAACTCTGAACAGACAGGATTGGTCATCTCACCCCCTTTAGGTCATTGAAAGGACAGGGACTGCAAGGATATGCCGGAACGGGCTATCCGTCAAGGCCTGAACGGGCTGGCGGCGAGAGCGTGTCCGGGGCCGACTCGTTCAGGAAGGCCGCGACGAGGCTGGCGATATCACAGACCAGACTGCGCCGAAACGGCTCGTCGTACTTGAGCTGGGCCAATATCGTCAAAGCCTCGGGGATAATCAGTCGCCGAGCGATTGGACGCCGGTCGAAATGCAGCTTGACTAGGAAATATTCACAATGGGAACGCAGCTTTTCCCAGTCAATGGCGACAGATGGCCAGCTGTCCGGTTCAAGACCCATATAAGGCCTGAACAAGCGGAAAAACTTCTCGATGTCCTTGGCGTAAGCTCCAAAACGTCGATCACCATAGATCAAACGGATAAACTCCAAGAACTCCTCGGCGTGGCGATACACTTCCATGCTACCTCCTGTTAAAGAGCGTGGGAGGAGACAAGAGTAATCAAAAATAGGCTCGCGGTCAAGAATCTGTATGCGACCCTTGACGCCCTCTAGGATTCTTGATAATTTAACCCCACACTCAGGTCCTGAGACAGCAGGTGCCCCGAATGAAAATGGGGCTTAATTGCCTGCCGAGGAGCCAATCCAGCCGTTTTCCGGCTGGAGTTGCCCCCACAGGATGCCTGTGGGTGTTTTATTCCCCAAAGGTCGAAAAAACATACAAGATACAGTCAAAATTATGCCAAAAACCCGTCAAGAAAAGGAAGCTATTAAGGACAAACTGGTCGCGGCGTTCAAGAAGGCCAAGTCAGTGGTCTTCGCCGATTACCAGGGCTTGAAGGTGGCTCAGGCCGATAAGCTGCGCAAGAAGGCACGCGAGGCCAATGTCGAGTACGTGGTCGCTAAGAAGTCGCTTTTGAATTTGGCCGCCAAAGAAGCCGGCTACGAGTTGGACGTGAAGCAATTTCCGGGTATGCTCGGAGCCGCGTTCGGCACGCAGGATGAGGTGGCGCCGGCTAGTGTGCTGGGCGACATGAGCAAGGAGACGTCGCTTAAGCTTGTCGGCGGCATCTTCGAAGGTCAGGTCGTGGGCCAGGAAAAGGTCGATGCCCTGTCCAAGCTCCCGTCCAAGCAGCAACTTCTTAGTCAGGTGGTCGGGACGATGTACGCGCCGGTCTCGGCGTTCGTGCGCGCCCTGAACGCCATCCGGGAGTCGCTCGAAAAGGGGAGTCCGGCAGCCGCCTCGGCTACGCCCGAAGCCAAGGAAGAGCCGGTCGCCTCGCCAGCCGCGGAATCCGCTCCGGAAGCGCCGAGCGCCCCGGCCGAAACTCCGGCGGCCGCCTAAAGAATCAATTAATCATTGTGCTACGTAACTCGTAGCTCGTACTTCGTACCTCGTACCTCGTAATGGATATGGCGGAGTACCAGGTACCAAGTACCAAGTACTAACATAAACTCTATGTCAGACGAAAAGAAAGACGTTGTGGTGCCTGAGAAGTTCAAGACCATCGTTGAAACCATCGAAAAACTGTCCGTCCTTGACCTGGCCGAATTGGTCAAGATCCTCGAAGATAAGTTCGGTGTGTCTGCCGCCGCCCCGGTTATGATGGCCGCCGGTGGCGCTGTCGCCGGTGGCGCTGCCGCCGCAGAAGAAAAGACCTCGTTCAACGTCGAGCTGACCGAAGCCGGCGCTAACAAGATCGGTGTCATCAAGGTCGTGCGCGAAGTCACGGGCCTCGGACTCAAGGAAGCCAAGGACTTGGTTGACGGCGCCCCTAAGATGGTCAAGGAAGGCGCCGACAAGGCGACCGCTGAAGACATTAAGAAAAAGATCGAAGAGGCTGGCGGCAAAGCGGTCCTGAAATAATCGCATCCAATTACGGACAAGGCACCCGAGAGGGTGTCTTTGTTATTTTTATCTTATTTGGCGGCCAATAGCCGCTACCTCATCTTGCCGCTTTTGGCCGTCTTGGCCATCTCAGGCCGCGCTCAGGCCCAAAATGGCTATTGCATCCGTAAGGTCGGCGAGGACGAGCGGGGCGTGAAAGTCATGACCGACGGCACGCGCGGCTGCGACCTGTACCAAGCGGTTAAACAATATCCGCAATCGGACAAGGACGGAATCGATTTGTTGCGCCAGGAACAGTTGCGCAGTATCTGGGCGGCCAACCTCGAGATACGCGACGACGGTTCGTTCGGCCAGCCGGTGGTTAAGCGTACTTGCGCCAAACCAGCTCCCGGACCAGAACCTGGTTCCGACATCGAGGAAATCAAGATTTGCGGACCCAAGGCGACGATGTTCTATTACGTCCTGCCGAATGCCACATTCATCATTCCCAAGGTGCGGACCTTGACGCCGGCCGAGCTGGCCGTGAGGAAAGCGGCCGACGAGGCCGAACGGCGGCGCAAGGACAAGGAAGCGGCCGCGGCCGCCGTGCTGGCGCGTGAGGAGTCCGAGGCATTCAAGCGGGTGCGCGAGATGGAAAAGAAGGTGGCTGCGGCTGAAGCCAAGGTCGCCGACGCCGAAAAGCGGCTCGCCTCAGTCGCGGACAAGGAGTGGCGCGTCAAGGCGCTGCCTCCGACCTTCGGCTTTCTGGTGTTGGCCGCGGCGTGGGCCTTCTTGTCTACGCTCGGCCTCGCGGGTTATCGCTTTAAATACCGCGCCCTGACGGTAGACAATTACAGTTATCGGAATCCGTTGGAGGCGACCAAGGATCTGGTGCTTAAGCTTGCTTCGTCGCGAGAGGAAACCGCGCGGGTGCGGCTTGAGGCCGAGGCCGAGCGGAAAAAGAGCGCGGCCAGGATTCGGAAGCTCGAGTCCGACTTCGAAGCTCAACGGCTCGAGCTCAGTAGAAAGCTGACCCAGAACTTCGATCTCAGCCAGGAAGTTCAGAGTTTGAGGCGGACCCTCAAAACCATGAAGGCACCGAAACTTCCTGAAGGGATAGAAGAACTCCCGGCCGTCAAAATCCTGAGCGATCGTTGCGCCGATCTCGACGCTCGCTATAACGAGCTGGATGAGAAGTACCGGAACCTGAAAATTGAGTACCTGGCGGTGAGTCAGGCCTTGAAAGAAATGGAAAACGCTGACCGCGAGGTTTACCAGATCCGCGACCGCCAGGCTAGGATGCTCATGGTCGCCAATGCCGATAAGATCGAACTGCAGGAGCAGCTCGAGAAGAAGCAGCGAGAGATCGAGGAGTTGCGGCAGGATTACGGCCGCGCCCAAGCGACCATCGCCGAATATGAAGCATCCTGGTCGAACGTACTCCGGGCATCCAACCGCCCGCCGGCGATTTCGCCGGATTATCCCGCAGCGACTCCAAGCGACGCCCCGACCAAGGTCAGGCGTCAGACCCGGCCCGCAGGGGCGGCCCCGGCGGCCAGGTCCGCCGAATCTCCCACGGTGACGTTCTCCGACGAGGAACCCGAAGAGGTGTTCGCCGGCTTGTTCCAGGAGTTGGCCGACATAAAGCGGCAACGCAACATCTACCGCGAAGGCATTCAGCAGTTCGAAGAGCTTTTGTCTTGGTCGCCGGCGTCGGAAAACGAAGATCTTGAACAGCTCGAGGACAGGGTCAAACGGATCGTGGCTTACGTGTTCGAGATTTGCCGGGCCAGTTCGAAGACTCTGCCGACCGCGGAAAGCGCGGCGCCGGAGAGTGGATCCTTGCCGACCGCGACACAGTCGGACATCGTGCGCATTACGCGGATGGCGAATCTGCTGGATGGCCAGACATTGGACATATCCGTCCTGCGACGCATGCTGAGCGATGTCGATTCCGTAGCCGTGGCTGATAGCCTTAAGGCCTGCGTCCATGAATGGTCGGTCAGGTCCGACCGCGAGCAGATGATCTACACGGTCCATGAGCCGTGGGAGCTCCACGACCTGAACCGCTTGCTATGTTCCCAGCTGGTGTGCGGACCTGACCTCAGTTTGATGGTCCCGGAGGGCTTCTTGGAAGCGGTGGATCGAGTCCATCTTGCGTACACTCCGGCGTTCAGCCGTCGAGCCGTGATGCGATCGGTGCCGCCGTCGGCCATGCCCCAAGCCTCGGGTTAAAGAGGCAAAGCTTCAACGCCCCGCAGTCGAAAGACAGCGGGGCGGTTTTTGCATTTTGATTTCCGGATCACGGCAGCGGGATCAGAAGTAAACGGTTGCCGTCGATGAGGATGATACGTTTGCCGGTATCGTCCGAGAAAAGGTCGCGCGGCTCGCGGAACTGGGACGAGACGTATTGAGCCTTGAGTGCGCCGTTCTTCTCGTAGACGAGGATGCGCTTATCGGCCGGATCGGCGATGATGAGTAGCGGGCTGTCGGCCGAAGTCCAGAGCGATGAGGCGGCGCGTAGCGGCGGATCTATGGCCGTTAGCCCGAAGCTCACCTGGCCGCCCGAGAGGAACTCCAGGAGCTGGCCGTCATTCTTCAGGACGTAGACGTTACTGTCGATGGCTAAACTGATTGCACCAGCGATTGAGACGTTGGCGGCCTTGATGTAGGGCACTTCGGAGACGAAGCCGCCGCCGGAATTGATGGCTCGCCAGATTTGGTTGTTTTGAGTATCGAGGCGGTAGAGCTTATTGGCATAGAGTACCGCATCTTGGGTCGAACTGGTTTTGGTGTGTTGCCACGGTATGGTTTTGACCAGGTCGGTTGACTTGTTTAACGCTAGCAGTTTGCCCTCAGAAGTCATAAACAGGATACTGTCTTTACCTTCGGCGGCGGCTACAATTTGACCGGTCACGGTCGGTAGGGCAATACGTTTGGCCTCCCGAGTTGCAAGGTTGATTTTGAGGATTTCTTTGGATGACTGATCTGCGGTATACACCATGTCCTTGACCAGGACGACGCCGGCCAGGCTACCATCCGGAGCGCCTGCACCTGCGGAATAGAGCTCGGTCACGTTGTCCAGATTGACTACTTTTTTGAGCCGCTCACGCAGAATCTTGAGCTCCTGGGTGAGCTTGGTGACCTTGGCTTGGCGGTCGGCTTGGATGACTGGCAGGCTGGAGAGGATTTTTTCGGATTGTTCAATCTCGGTCCTGGCGCGGAGCTCGTTGCCGTAAACTAGGTCCGATTCGGCGCGGTTGCGGTTATCAACGGCGCTGTCATAGGCCGAGTTCCAGGCGGCGACCTCAGCCGCGACTTGTTTGGAATGGTTGAGCCAGAGGGTGCCGCCGATTACGCCGGCGGCTAAAATGACGCCGCCGGAGATCATGAGCTTGTGCTTGGTCGTGAGCCGGGCCTTGTATCCGGCGTTCAGCCCGCGTAGGCTCGCTACCGCGACCGGATCGTTTATGGGCGTCTGGCGGCCGCCGCGCTTGAGCGATTGGAGCAGACGGACAAATGTCTCTTTGGCTTTGCCTCCGATATCCTTGAGTTTGGCGCCGGTATCCTGGAGCTTCTCGACCGGCGATATAACTGGGGAGAGATGCTGCGTGGCTTCAGCTTCGGTCTCGCGCAGCCTGGTGATGGAAGAAGTCGGTGTCTCTTTCGGCGCATCCTCTTCGAGTCGCAGCGGGAGTTGAGCGTTGGACGGTTTAACTTCGTAACTGGCCACGATGACAGCGACGAAATCGTCGGGGATATTGCGCTTTTCAAGGTCTTGCTGGATCTCCATGGCGGCTGTGACTGGCGGTAAGGTTGACAAGCGGTCGGCCAGACGCAAATCGCCGCGCAGGCGTTCTAGATTTTGGGTACCAGCGATGAGCACGTCGCCAATGCCGATGTCGCCGCAGACGATCGAAGCAAAGAGTTTTTCCGGATCGGATTGGACCGGTTGCTCGAGCGACCCCAATAGGTCGAACTGCTTGAATCCGTTGTCGGCTTGTTTCTGGAGGAAGATGTTCATCAGCTTGCCTGTACCGGTGAAACATAGGTGACCTTCGGATAACTCTATGATGAAGATGTTGACTCGGCCCCATTGCAATGGGATGGCTTCTTCACGAACGAAGCGAGCGACGGCTTCGTTCAGCCGTTCGACCAATTTCTCAAAACGAGCGAGTGGATCTTGGTCGACTTGGGATACGAGGAGACGAGTTTGCTCGGCAGCAGCATTTATCACATCCAAAAGTCGCTCGTAGGCGTAGAGCGTAGAATGGATGTCGGCCAGGACAAGCAGGGTCGGACCTTGGCGCGGGCGGCTGGGGTTCTCGAAACGGAAAACGCCCACTATCGCCTCCTCACTTAGGCTTTTGGCGACTTCAATCTCCGCGATGCGGAACTGCTGGGATTCGTCGGACATTTTGCTGTCTTTATCTCTAGCGGAGTATACTGGAAACGCCGCTTACGCGTCCATCCTAGACCCTAGAAAGGCAAAGCGCACGGCCCCTTGTCAAGGGGTGAACAAGCGGGCAGGATGGGGGAAAGAAATATGCTTGAACACCTATTTGGCTCACGGACCAGACTAAAATTGCTCATGTTGTTTGTGCAGAAGCCGGATGACATTTTTTATGTCCGCGAGCTAACGCGTCTTATTGGCACGCAAATCAACGCCGTGCGGCGCGAATTGCAGAATCTGATGAACATTGGCCTATTGATCGAACATGTCGGCAAGGACGAAAATGAGGGCCAAAAACGTCCAGGGCTTAAGCGCCGTTACTATGCGGTTAATCAACAATTCCCACTAATGCAGGAAGTGCGTGCTTTGCTCATCAAAGCCTACGCCCTTATGGAATGGAAACTCGACGAACAGGTGCGTAAGCTAGGTGACGTGCGGTACCTGGCTTTTATGGGTATCTTCCTGGGTCAGCGTAACCAACCGGTTGACATGTTCATCATCGGCGACCTGGAACGCGCTGGCCTCAAGACCTTGATGCAAGAAGCGGAAAAGCGGCTGGGCGTTGAGATTAACTATACGGTTATGTCCCCGCAGGAATATGCTTACCGCAAGGAAATGGCTGATAGGTTCCTTGAAGGTATCATGAAAGCGCCGAAGAACGTGGTCATTAGTCGGCTGGATGAAAAGAAGTGAGCGAGATCGTGAGTAATGAGTAGGGGTGAATAATTATTCGCCCGTAAGCTATCCGATGGTCAGGATGCAGAAAACTATGAAGTGGTTATTCATCGACACGGCCAAGGCCGGCGAATACCGCGTCGGATTTTTGACGCGCGGCCAGAAACGCATTGTGACGGGTCAGGGACGCTCTAATAAATTTCTGCCGGCGCTCGCGAGGGTTGCCAAGGAATCAGAGTGGGCTGGTGTTGATGGCGTGTGCGTGGTCCAGGGGCCGGGCTCGTTCACGGCCGTGCGAACCGGCGTTCTCATCGCTAACATTTTAGCGCGCTTCCGGCATAAACCGCTAATCGGCGTTTCGACTGAAGACGCGCGTGATTTAGACTCATTGGTCGAGCGTATTGGACATGGATTGTTTCCTTTATCTGGCTACGTGACGCCGGTATATGATGCCGAGCCCAACATCATTTTGCTTAAAAAACCATGACCCGCCGCTACCTCTTACACCGTTGCCTCGAGATCCTGCCGGGAGCGTTGGTCTGGGCGACACTCGTCGCGTCGATCGCTTTGTCATTTTTGCGGCCGCTCTGGGTCATCTATTTCATCATCATCTTCGATCTGTACTGGCTCTTCCGCGTGGCCTATTACCTGCCATTCGTGTTCGTGTCCTGGTTACGCTATCGCCGCGCCACTAAGACAGACTGGCAGGCTAAAGCCGAAGTCTTGCCCGGCTATGAACGCGTCCGACATCTCGTTTTTTTGCCGACCTATAAGGAGGATGTGGGCGTGGTCCGCGAAACTCTCCGAGGGCTGGCCAGGGGTACGTATCCGGCCAAGCGCATGCTGGTCGTGCTGACCGGCGAAGAGCGGGCCGGTGAGCAGTTTCTGCAAGTCGCGGAAATTATCAAGAAAGAATTCGCCGACACCTTCGATCGGTTGTTCATTATGGTCCATCCTAAGGATTTGCCCGATGAGATCGTGGGCAAAGGCGCCAACCTGAACTACGCCGGGCATCGGGCGGCCGAGGAGATCGCGGCGTTGGGCTATGACCCGGCCGATGTCATCGTTTCGTCGTTCGACGTGGATACCATCGTCCATCCGAAATATTTTTCGAACCTGACTTACCTTTACCTGACGGTACCGGAGCCGACGCGCAGCTCGTTCCAGCCGTTCGCACTCTACAACAACAACCTGTGGGAATCGCCGGCCGCCGTCAGGGTGGCCATGTTCGGTACGACCTTCTGGCTTTTGACCGAACTCTCGCGCCCCGAAAGCATGATGACCTTCTCTTCGCACAGCATGAGTTTGCGCATGCTTATCGATGTGGGCTTCTGGCAAAAAGATATCGTGAGCGAGGATTCGCGCATCTTCCTTCAGGGCCTGATCCGCTACCACGGCGACTACCGCGTTACGCCCATCTATCTACCGGTGTCCATGGACACAGTTATGACTGGTAATTACTGGAAGGCGCTCGTCGCGCTTTACAAGCAGCTCCGGCGCTGGGCCTGGGGCGTGGAGAATTTTCCGTACATGGTCGAGAAGTTTCTGGAAGACCGCGAGATGCCGCTTGGCCTCAAACTATCCTTCCTATGGAAGCAGCTTGAGGGGATGTATACCTGGGCCACGGCCGCTCTTCTCATTTTTCTCTTGGGTTATCTGCCGTTTTGGGTGGCGCCCGAGTCTTATCGGGAATTCGCCGTGTTTCAGAATACACCCTTCATGCTGCAGTGGCTGATGCGCTTTGCCATGGTCGGCGCCTTCGCCTCGGCTGGCATCTCGTTGACCTTACTGCCGCCAAGGCCGTCGAGCGTGCCGCGCCGCCAAACCATCGTCGTGACCGTCCTACAGTGGCTGCTTTTGCCCGTGACTTTCATCGTCTTTGGCGCTTTCCCGGCCATCGACGCGCAGACCCGCCACATGCTGGGCGGACGCTTTCGTTTGGGGTTTAATGTGAGTCCGAAGCGCAAAGTCAGTGAGAACAAACTCGCTAGTCGATAGCAGACAGTCGGTCATGACCATAGGCCACTCGACTACCGACTATCGACTCTGAAGCGTATGCAAGAAGCCAAAAAAACCATCATCAACATCGTCACCTGGAACGGACTGGCTTACCTGCCCAATCTATTCGCCTCTTTGGACGAACAGGACTATCGGGATTTTACGGTCACGGTCGTGGATAACGCCTCGGACGATGGTACGCTCAGGTGGCTCGAACAGGAACGGCCGGACACCGCGCTTCTGCGCAACTTCAAGAATCAAGGGTTTGCTCGGGCGCATAACCAAGCGATTGCCCTCGCCCTGTCGCGCTGGCCGGAGGAGACGTGGCATAAACGTTATATTCTGGTCGCCAACCAGGATTTGGAGCTGGCGCCCGACTGCCTGCGCCAGTTGGTCGCCGCCTTGGATGCGAATCCGGATCTTGCCGGCGTGCAGCCCAAGCTCCTGACCGCCAGCGTGGTCGCGGAGGTTGATGGCCGGCGCGAGACTGAACGGAGCGCTATCCTCGATTCGGCTGGCATCGCTATGTCCAAGGCGCGGCGCGCCTTCGAGCGCGGGGCCGGGGAGATCGATCGCGGGCAGTACGACGTGGCCTGCGACATCTTCGCCTTGACTGGTGCGCTGGCACTCTTCCGCGCGTCGGCTTTGTCTCAGGCTAAGCTTAACGGTGAATTCTACGATGAGGATTTTGTGTCATATAAGGAGGATGTCGATTTGGGCTGGCGCATGCGGCGGCTGGGGATGAATGTTAGGTTCGTGCCCACGGCCGTGGCCTGGCACCACCGTAGCGCGGCCTCGGCCAAGCAAGGTATATTTTGGCTCAAGGCATTCGCGCGTCGCTTTCGCAAGCCGGAGCGCATCAATTTCAATTCGACCCGCAACCACTGCTGGCTGGCCCTGAAGAATGACGAATGTATCAACCGGTTTTTTCATGCCCCATGGATCATTCCGTACGAAGTTGGCAAGCTCGTCGCAGCCCTGTTTTCTTGGGCCTCGCTCCGGGGCTACGCGGCGGCCCTTGCCGGATTCGGCAAAATGTGGAAAAAGAGACAGGAGATCGCACGGCGCGCCAAGGTCTCGGGCAAGGATATGCGCCGGTGGTTCGTGTGAGAGTTGGCTAACAGGCGGCGTGGACATGCTCTCGGTTGTGTCTGACCGAAGTCCCATGCTCTCTGCTTAATATGTCATGATTAAAGTCTCGTTCATCACGGTGTGTTACCGTACACCTAACATGATTCGCATGCTCCTACGCGGCTTCGAGAAAGCCGAGTTGGCTTTTGAGTACGAGTACATTCTGGTCAATAACGCGCCGGGCGACGGCACGAGCGAGATGGTCCGCGAGTTTTTCCCGTGGGTTAAAGTCATAGATTCGCCGGGCAACGTTGGCTACGGCGTGGGTAACAATCTGGGAATCAAGGCGGCGCAAGGGGAATACGTCATGATCGTGAATCCTGACATTGTGGTTTTTCCTGGCGAGCTCGAGAAGCTCGTGGCCGAGGCTGATCGTCGGCCTGAGGTCGGCATCTTCGGTCCCAAGTTGCTCAATCCGAACCGGGCACCGCAGCGGTCGTTCTACCGTTTTCCGAGCTATCTCATTCCGATTTATCGCCGGACGCTTTTGGGTGCCACGCCGTGGGGTAAAAAGGCGGTCAATCATTACCTAATGATGGATACTGAACCGCGTGAGACCATCGAGGTGGACTGGGTACTGGGTGGAGCTCAGCTCATCCGGCGCCAAGTGTTAGAAGACCTGGGTGGTCTTGATGAGCGCTATTTTATGTATTTTGATGACGTGGATTTGTGCCGTAGAGCGTGGGCCAAGGGCTGGCGCGTAGCTTACGTGCCGCACGCCTGGTTGGTGCATTTTCACCAGCGCGAAAGTGATACCGGCAGCTTGTTCGGGGTATTGTTCAATCGAACTACTCGCATTCATATCGCAAGCGCGGTAAAATATTTTTGGAAGTACCGCGGTGTTCCATGGCCGCGGTGAAGGCATCGCTGTAGGGGCAGGCCCCTGTGTCTCGCCCAGGGCGACCGTAGGGGAGTCGCTTGTACGACGGCGAGCGGCCGCATTTTTTCTCACATGAAGCGCGACAAACACCAACATCCGAACTTCCTGACCTGTCCGGCCTTCTCGGAGACCGATCCGCAAAGCGTGGACGAGGCTGTTCGGCGTCTCCGGGACGAACCGCCGGACCACGTGCCGTTCATCGTTGAGGACGAACCTTTGCCTGAATCGATGCGGGAATTTGAACGGCATGCGCCGAAATACGAAACGACGGATAACTCGGTCGGAGCTCAAGGCGGACGCGCTGTCCCGACACCGCCAAGAAATCCGCCGGCGAAAAAAACGGAAGCTCTTGGAGATCGGCTCAAGAAGTCCAGGACGCGCCTCCTCATCAAATGGGGCGTGGCGCTGGCTGTCATCAGCCTGCTCATCGCGACCGTGCCGGCCGGCATCGCTTTAGTGCGCGCCGGATTGGCGGCGAACCAAGTTAGGGCGGCCTTAACCCGCGCCCAGAGCAAAGTCCAGGCTAACGATATCGCCGGTGCCGAGGCAGAAGTCGGATACGCCCGCGACCAGCTTGATCAGTTCCGCAACCGACTGTACGAAGTAGGATTCTGGCGCGACTTGCCGGGCGTCGGCGTCCAGATCCGGGGGCTCGAGGATGCGGCGCGCGCCGGCCAAAGCACACTCGACGGGATGTCGGATCTCCTTTCGGTTTACCGCGTCGTGATTGAGGCCCTGCAGGGCGCCCAAGCCGCGGCGGGTGAGATCGGCACCGGCATCGCGCCGACCCGGAGCTTCAACGACTTGTCGCCCGAAGAAAAGCACGACCTGTTGGCCAAATTCTCGGACAGCCTGCCCAAGCTCCGCCTGGCGCGCGAGAAGATCGCTATGGCTATGGAGATGTGGAACCGCGTACCGCAGGACCAGATGTTCGCGCCCATCAGGACCGCGCTCAAGCCCTTGGCCGACAATTTACCACTCCTGAACAAGGCTATCGACGAATCCGTCCCGCTCATCGAGGCGCTCGTGCCGCTTGCTGGCTATCCGAATCCTCAGCGCTATCTGCTTTTGCTCTTAAACAATGATGAGCTCCGTCCAGGCGGCGGGTTTATCGGCAACGTCGGGACCATGACCCTGAACGCCGGAGACATTACGGACCTGCAGTTCCAGGACGTGTACAAGATTGACATGCCGGCTGAACAAAAAGGTTGGAACGTCAAACCGCCCCAGCCCATCCTCGACCGTTTGGGTGTCAAATACTGGTTTTTGCGCGATGCAAACTGGTCGCCGGATTTTTCGGTTTCGGCTGAGAACATCCTCGACTTCTACATCCGCGAAAAGACTCTGGCTTCAGGCAAACTGTTATCGGACGCGCCGCAAACCGTGCTAGCTTTCGAGCCCGAATTTTTCCGCAAGCTCCTGCAGCTGACCGGCCCCGTTACCATCGAGGACAAGATTTTCTCGGCTAACGATTTCTTTGACAAACTGCAATACGAGGTCGAGCAGGGATTCTTTAAGGAGGGTATCCCCACAGGCCAACGCAAAGACATCGTGCACCAGCTGGGCAACGAACTCATCGCCAAGCTCAAGGCCTTGCCAGCCAAACGCTGGCCCGAGCTCCTCGACATCGCGACCCAGGCGCTGGAACGCAAACAAATCATGGCCTATTCGCGGGACGCCAACGTCATGGCCATCCTGGACCGCAACGGCTGGAGCGCGCGGGCCAAGCCGACGCGGGGAGATTTTTTATGGGTCGTGGATGCCAACCTGGCGGCCTTCAAGACCGACGGCGTGATGGACAAGAACGTCAAATACGAACTCGATGCTACAGATCCGCAGAATCCAATCGCGACCGTGACCTTAACCTACAAACATACTTATCCAAAATTCGATTGGCGCTACACGCGCTATCGTAGCTACACCCGCGTTTACGTGCCGAAGGGGAGTGTGCTCATCAGCTCCGCGGGCGCTATGAAGGACGACCGTTACAAGACGCGAGATCGCGCTATCGCCGGCCAAGTCGATGTTATGAAGGAATTGGGTAAGACGGTCTTCGGAGCATTTTGGTCCATTGAGCCTGGCCAGACCGGTACGCTTATGTTCAAATACCGCTTACCGCCAGAAAGCCTAAAGGACGTCGCGGCTGGCAATTATCGGTTGGACTGGCCTAAGCAAGCCGGCGCTGACGCGACGCAATTGACGCTTGACTTAAAATTCGGTAAGAATCTTAAGTCGGCCAAGCCGGCTGAGCTCCAAGTTAAGTGGGGTGACGCTCGGTATGAATACACTGTGAGCTCATTGGCCGACCGAACGTTTGAGATAAGATTTTGATCCCGTAGGGATGCGTTTATCGCATCTAGGACGAGGGGACATCGCCCCCTACAATTTTAATTTACAATTATGTTCGCCAAAAAAATCGGCATTGACCTGGGGACTACGACAGTCCTCGTATATATACCCAAGAAGGGGATTGTGTTAAACGAACCCTCGGTCGTGGCCGTGTCTTTGGCCGACAAGCGCGTCTTGGCCGTGGGCAAGGAAGCCAAAGAGATGCTTGGACGCACGCCTGATACCATCGTGGCGCGACGTCCGCTTAAGGACGGTGTCATTGCCGACTATCGGACGACCGAAGCCATGCTGCGTTACTTTATCAACAAGGCCGTGGGCGGCGTGCGCTTTTTCCGACCTGAGGTTATGGTTGCGGTTCCAGGCGGTATTACCTCGACCGAACGGCGCGCTGTCATCGACGCCACTATTTCGGCCGGCGCCCGCGCTGCATACATCATCAAGGAACCGGTTGTGGCCGCCATCGGCGCCGATATTCCCATTGGCTCACCGTCCGGCCACATGATCATCGATATCGGCGGCGGCACGTCGGAAATTGCGGTCATCTCGCTCGGCGGCATCGTGTCTTCAGCGTCGGTGCGCATCGGCGGCAACAAAATTGATTTGGCCATTCAGGAACATGTGCGGCGCAAGTACGGCTTGGCCATAGGCGAACGTACGGCTGAGGAGATTAAAATCCGCATTGGGTCAGCGCTCTACCTTGAGGAGAAACTCGAGATGCAGGCTAAGGGTCGCGACATGATAACGGGCCTGCCGCGCATCATCACCGTGACAAGCGACGACGTGACTGATTCTATCCAGCACGAACTCCAGGGTATTATCGATGCGGTCAAGGAAGTTTTACACAATACGCCTCCTGAACTCTCGGCCGATGTTATGGAAAAGGGGATAGTCCTCTCGGGTGGTACTGCTCAGCTCCGCAATCTCGACCGTCTACTCGCCGAAGCTACTGGCGTTCCCGCTTTCACTGCCGATAACCCACAGCTCTGCGTGGCCAAGGGCACTGGCATTGCCCTGGAAAATTTGGATTCATATAAGCGGAGTATTTTTTCGTCGTAAAACAACCCAACATATTTGGTATCACTGGCTCAGGTTGTTTTTTTGACACCCTGGGCGAGGCAGCGCCGATACCTGGCGGTCTCCGGAGATCCAGGTTCGCGCTCAACTCAACGAACAGGTCTGGCTTGGTCGGGATGTTAAAAAGCGTTAAGTGAGACCTTTCAGCTGGAGGTAAACATCCTCCAGTTAGAATGCCGAACGACTGCTTGGTCTCTGGGTTGCAAATCGCCTGTCCAATTCTTTGTTAAACGTAACTCGGAATCCAGGATGCGGTGGACGGATACACCTCAGCCGACGAGCAGTAAACTTCAGCAGACGGCGGCGTACGGGGTCAAGATGAAATTCGTCGTGTTGCGCGCCTTTCCTCAGCCTCTCTCAAGATAGACTTTGACGAACGCCGCTTTAAGCTTGGATGCCATCTCAGGCAACTTGTCCGGGTCAGGCTGGGACGCCGTCTGCAGAGTCAGATCCAGCGCCTGCCTGATGGCTTTGATGCCGGAGTCGTCCGCCAGCGTTTCGATGGCCTTAAGTTTGGCGTCGGCTTCGGTATACGCCCTGACCACACCGGCCAGGTCTTTGCTGTTCGCCGCATCGATTACGTCTTCCATGGCATCATGAAAATTGATGAGCGCAACCGCCAGTTCTGACACGCCCGCGGCTCGCATCACTTCCTGGAAGATGGGACGGGCCTGCTCGAGGGCGCGATGGGCCGCGGCAGGCCGCCCCTGCCTGATTTCATTACCTGAAGCCGTTGCGATATCCGTCAGCGCATCGATCTTCGAGCGTAGCCAGCCGGAGTCGCGGATGACCCAGGGCCGGTATTCAAGCTGGCGCCGTTTGAAGGTCCTCAGGCTATCTTCGAACTCCCCTTGAGCTTTCGCCGCATCGGTCGACTCCTGCCCGCTCAGGAACAGGACCTGCTTGTAGGCCGTATTCAGGGCAGCGAAATCCTGCTTGAAGGATTTCGCATTCAAGAGATAGCCGCCAACGGTTCCGCCGACGGCCAGCAATGCCAGACCCGCGAGCCAAGCAGCGCGGACCCCGCGTTTGAGCGGCTTCGGCGCGGGTTTCCTTGTGTTGATGCCAAGCAAGACATATACCCCGCAAAAACCTGACGCGGCCGTGAATAATGTGATACCAGCGACGGCTAGGATGCTGACACGCCACCAACCAGCCGCCCAAAACGCGCCGAGCAAAAGAAGTAAAACGCCGAGTGCGGCCCGTATAAAACGGTCCAGTTCGCCCTCGTTGGTCTGAAAGATATTCTTCATCATATTTTTAGTTAAGTTGCCAGATAATGAAAGTCAAAACGGTCGCGAACGCCACCCATGCGGCATATGGGACCAATAGCCCGGCCGCGACCCGCGAGATCGGTCGAATTAAGACGATAAGCACGATGACACTGGCTTCGAGCAGTATAGCCTCCCAGGCGGCCCAACCGATCAGGTGTAGACTGAAGAACAGCCAACTCCAGCCCACGTTCAGCATCGCGTTCAAGATGAACGCCGCCATGATCAGCGGGATGCGCTTGGCATATTTGGCGCCCGGATAGCTCAGTCCATGCCCGAGGACGTCAATGAACTGCCCAAAAAAGCCACCCCGATGGTCACAGCCGGGATAATCAAGGTTTTCCAAAGCATGTTTTTCAGGATACCACGCCCGCGGATGCCATGCCTAGTATAAAAAATCCTGTGATAAAAAATGCTCCGGGATCTGTCCGGAGCGAGAAAAAGATCAGCGGGTGCCCCTGACGATGGCGTTAAGGCGATCTAGACGGACGGCCAAAGCGACAGAGATATCACGCGTCCCGCGGCAATTGGACCAGCTAAAAGTGGAACAGCCCCAAAAGTGATTCCCGTTTTGGCGGTTGATCCTGATAACCATCTTTGCCCCGCAGGCTGGACATATCGGCGTCAACCGCTCGATTTCTTCATTGGCTGCCTTGGTTGCCTCACGTCTGGCTTCGCGCTCCCGATAGAAACGCTCAGTGTCGCGCACGCCATGCTTGGCGACGTACTCTGTGTACTGCTCACCCGTGAGCAAGCGTCGCTCGTTAATTCGGAAACTAGTCCGCTTTAGCGGATGCTTGACTGTAACGACCACCAATTCGAGATACTTACCCTGGCGGTCGCGGCAGGCAATCCGCTCTCGTGTTACCTCCTCCTGCATCCCCGACTGCCGTTCATGCGTCTCGCACGCCAGCACGACAATCCCCGAGTAACCCATATCAACATATTCTTCGATGCTTGGCATTTTTAGCTCCTTGGAAAGAACGTTGCGGGACCAGCCCGCGACCGCGCCAAAATAGCATAACAATCACGACTCATCAAGGAGCGTTCCACAACAATGACAAAGAAGGTTCAGGCTCTCGCCCTCCCCTTTACTCGATCATGATCTTCCCGAATACCGCGAGAAAGATGAAGGTGTCGATAGCCTAGCCCAGGATCGGAATAGCCCCCATAGAAATTCAAAAATGGCAACTCCCAAAAGCACCCACACCCAGTCCAGCGCCGGCCGCCATCACGTTAACGCCCGACGCATAAACATCGTCCGCCAGGCTCATGGACCTAGGGAGTCTGACCACTTGACTGCGCCTGAAAGCCGCCGCCCGTCCGGGCTGGGCGAATACGGACAGGCTCAGCGCCAGCCCTAGGCCGACAATAATTTTTCTCATATGGCCTCTGTATTCGTTCGACCGCACAAAAAATGCAGAATGACAAATTGGGCATTAGCCTAGCTTTCTGCCGTGCCCCTTACCAACAAAGCGGGTACTATGTGCCTTCTACGGACAATCCATGTTTGATCAATGGCTCGGGCGGACGACGGTTTTCTTGCCCTTGAAGGTATCCGGATGCGCCAACCTGAGCAGGATGTCGTACAGCTGTTCCTGTCCGCCTTGGGCCGTGCGGCCAGCGAAGTAACCGAATTCATTTTTCTGGCGCCGCATCTCGTAATAAATGACGGCGACAGCCGCCGGGTTGTAGCCGAGGATGCGCGTGATGTTCTTGTAGTAGTCCTTCTCGCGCTTCTTGGGCGGCTTATAGCCGCGGCGCATCATCATCATCTCCATGAATAGGACGCTCGTACTGCCGTTGCGGTCAGGGAACGGATGAATCTCAAGGAGTTCATTGTGAAGTTTGGCTACCGCGATCTGGTAGCGGGCGTCGCTCCAGTCTTCGGTTATGGACCGGTCGATGATGCTAGCCACACGCGCGTCAAAATCCTTCATCTCCTCAGCCACCTGCTCGGGCAGGGTGCCGACTCGCCGGCCGAATGAGACGAGCTCGCCCGGTTTCTCGCGTAGGCGCGAATACGCCTTGGGCGCGACACCCCGGTTGTTGACCTTGTAGAGCTTGAGCAGCATTTCGGTCGTGACGTACGGCTCCTCGGCCATCTTTTCCATCTCGTCTACAACCTTCTCACGGTTGCGTGCCTTAATTTCCTCCATCTCTTCCTTGGAATGGCCATAGATCTCCTGGATGGCGTGCTCCATGCTGATTGACCGGCGGCGCGCGGCCATCTCCTGAAGCTTGCGTGTGACGATTTCATCCTCGATGAAGTCGCTGAACCGGTCCATGACAAGGCCGAAGACCCGGCTGATCTCGCGGCCCGCCTTGGTCTTAGCCTCGACGATGGAATTGAACCGCTCCATTATGCGCTTACGGTAGACATCATCCTTTTCATCGGCCGGATCGAGCCGTTTCGCCAATTTACCCATCGTCTCCATGGCATCAACCAAGGTCTCCTCAATTTTTGCGGGATCAGGATCTTTTTCGCTTAAAAACGAATTCAGGCGGTCGATCTTCTGGAGCGCCAGGTTGGCCATCTGTTCGTGAAGCTTGCGCTGGACCGCGGCCACGGCTTCGTGCCGAGCCGATTCGCTGCGCATCCGGGAGACGCTATTCGCCAGCAATGTCAGCCTCTGCATGACTTCCGGCGTGACTTCCCCGGGGTCCAACCCGTAGTCCGAGAAGACGCTAGCCATTTGCTCACGCGGGTCCTCCTCTTCCTCGAAAGTCACGTCGATAGATTCCAAGGCCTCCAAGGCGGTTCGGGCCGAAAGCTCAGGATCGGAGATGACGTCAGCCACAGCCAAACGGTGGTCACGCTGTTCCCGACTTTCTGGCACCTTCTTCTTTTCGGTTTGACGCTTGGCCTGTTCAATCTGCTCCGGCCGCATGGTCTCGGCCATGGCCAGTTCCCTCTGCGAGGGTGTTAAATCTTGCTCCGGCATATGTTTAGTTGCTGCCCTTAAGACGGCGCAGTTCGAGCATCGTTTCTTCCTCGGCCTGCCAGTTTTCCTCGGCCACGGCCAAAACGGAAGGCTTAACCAGATGCGGAAAATCCTTCTTCAAGTCCAGAATCTTGTCAGTTGGGACGTCCTTCTTGTTCCGGTCGCACAGGTCCAGGACCCTCTTGGCGAAAGATTTGGCGTCCTTGACGCTAGCATCACCATCCTTCAAAGCCTTGGCTGCCGCTTGGAGCGCCATCTTTTCGAGAAAGTCGTTTTTCATACGTTTATTTTTAAATTGTCTCATAGATATGGAAAAACAGCCAAGACAGCTGTTTTCAGAAGTTAAGATATTCGATATTTTTGCCGTTGTATGCCACGAGCTGTTTTCTCTCGTAGTCGCTACCCACGGTCAGGTAGAGCTGGTCGCCAAGCCTCTTCGTTCGGTTCAGGTGGATATGCCCTGACGCGACGCATCTGACTCTGGGATCGGCACGTAGAATGCGGCCGAACTCCTCGCTCCCCAGAAAGGCGTTCAGGAAACGCCAATTGCGGGGCACGAGAATGCGGGGATGGACAAGCAGGTTCTTTAGCGGCAAGTGATGCATAACCACGAAGACACGCTCCGTCTTGAGTTCGGTTAGGTCGGCCTTGAGTTTGCGGGCCAGCCTGTTGCAGACTCCCTCATCAGTATACGGCCAGTTCACGTGGAGCGCGTCGCCCCACATGTCGCCGCTACCCGGATAGATCTTGGTGCGGTAGGCCTCATCTGGGACGTTAATGTCATCGCGGAATGAATAGTCGTACCAGCCCATGGTCCCGCAGATGCCCCAGCCCTGATGGACTAACGAACCGTCCTCGAGCGCATGAAAACCGTGCAGACGGAAGATATCCGATAGACGATTGAGCCGCGACCATGAGTCCTCGCCGGCCTCAGACCAGATATCGTGGTTCCCGGCGACAGCGCACTTCGCGCCAGGGAAGGCGGCGAAGAGCTCGAGGCAGGCTTCGATGCTATCTTGGTCGGCTCCGATATCGCCGGCCAAACACAGGACGTCTTCGGGCGTCCCCAGGCGATTCGCCGCGTCGGCCAAGGCCCGCGTCGCCGCGTCGCCCTGTCGATCCAACGAATAATGGAGGTCACTCGTGATGTAGAACATGGATCCTCGACTTGACTTGCGGTTAAAAAGTTCGAATGCGTAATTAAAGCAAAAAATTTGAGTTATGTCAAGGTATGTGATTTTGAACGACGACTGTCTTTCCCTTAAGCCAGATGCAGATGCGTCAATCTTCGCGCTTGAGACGGCGACGCAGTTCGAGCACCGCCGCGTCTTCGGCCTGCTTGGTTTCGGAGGCCACAGCTGCGATTAACGTCCCAGCGAACCGTGGGAATTCGTTCTGCAGGGCCAGTAAGTCGGCCATGGGCACGTCCTTTTCAAATCGATCGCATAAATCTAATATCGCCTTGGCGAATGCCTTGGCCTCCGCGGTGCCGGCCTGGCCGCTCTTCAGACCTTTAACCGCCGCCTGGAGCGCCGTTTTTTCGACGAATTCTTTCTTCATATGTCCGTTCCGGATTGTCTCACAAGATGCGGAAAACGGCCAAGCCCGGCCGGGCCGGATATCAAAAGACAGCCCTTGCGGTCTGTCTTCTTGATTGCGGTATTAGATTACCAGCGGCTATTGCCACGATCTTGGCGCGGCGGGCGCTCTTCCATCGGCCGGGCCTCATTGACGGTCAAAGTGCGACCATCCAACTCGACACCGTTCCACTTGGCAATCGCGGCATCAGCTTCTTCCTGAGTGCCCATCTCCACGAAGCCGAAGCCCTTGGAGCGGCCGCTCATGCGGTCCATTATGACCTGTGCCGAGACGACCTCCCCACACTGTGAGAAAGCATCGCGGAGGGCCGTATCGGTCGTGCCCCACGACAGGTTACCGACGTACAACTTCTTACCCATACTGATCTACGTACTAACTTATTAATCCGGACTACTGACCTGCGGCCGACTAGCCGTGGTATTTGCCCGTCCTGTATGACGGCCGCTGGTCCGCTTTTAGCGGAGACTGCGCTCCTAACATAACAAGGTATCCAATTTATCCTGGATGAGGATAGGTGTCAACCTAGTGTATCCGTCCACCACATCCTGGACTCCGGGTTATGTTCAATGAGGAATTGGACAGGCAATTTGAGACCAAGAGACCAATGCGGTCGTTCGGCATTCTACCAGGAGAGATAGGCAGCTAGTTTCCGATTAAAGGCTGCTAGATCCAGAAGTTCCGCTACGTGATAATCTACGAACTCCTTCTGGAGAGTCCTGTTGAACCGTTCACACTGGGCCTTTGGTCGGGAAGGTACGCATCTTATCCGGGGTAGCGGCTATAAGCCTGCCGAGCGTAGCGATCGAAGGACAAGCTATATCCCGGACAGCACAAAATGGCATGAGCAGGAGATGGAACATCATGTATTCGTCATCATCTTGTATCTAGTTAGGGCGACTTTGGCGGTTTAAATTCCAGAATTTTGGCTGGATTGAGTCATTTATTCAAAATACAAACGAGCGGTTTTGCCGCTCGTGGTGGTCAGGAGGCGAAATAGGCGACCATTAGACGTTCGCCCTGTTTTACCGGGTAGAAGGTGCAGGTCCCGAGGTCGCGGAGATAGGCGACTAGGCCGGCGTGCGGATCCAGGACTGCGGTCAGACGGCTGTAGATCACTTGGTTCATGTCTAGCGTGGTGTAGCAGGCGCGATGGGAGAAGCTCGGAGGTTCAAGTTTACTGAGGAAATCCGCCAGTGTACTTGGCCGCATGTTGGCGGGCAGGCGCAGGTTGTAGTTCAGGACTAGGACGGGTTTGGCTTCGGGGAAGGGTGAGTGCCGGATGCGCTTGTTCAAATGACGGTATTCTCTGGTCTCGAGCGCGTCCAGGAGCTGCATGGTTCGCGGCTCGCTCTCCGGTTCGCTGTAATATAGGGTGAAGAACTTGGATTTGCCCAGGATGCGTTTGATGAGCTTGACAGGGGGATTCATGGCCGGTCTCATCTCAAGCGACGCTCGTTGTCGTTTCGTAATTGTATTCGATCTCGACGAGATGCGTAGCGAAGAAGTTGAAGAGCTTTTCCGCAATGAGGTAGCGATCGAAGGTAAAGTTCAATCTTTTGACCATTACAGGATTTTTGTCGATAGCCAGAATCTTTGACTGAGGCAGGTTCAGCGCGGCCAGATCGGGGGACATGTGACGTTTGAAGATTTGTGACGCGATTGGTTTGCCAGACATTTCCCCGAAATGCATGGTCATGGTTGGTAATTCTCCTTCCTCACCATCATTGTTCTCCTTGGGAGTGGAAAGTGCGCTGGTTATATAGCTTTATTTTTGATCCGTGTCAACTGTCTGTCGAATAAAAAATGACGGGCAAAGTGCCCCGTCTGGAAGATGATTATCCGCCTCTTGCCTATTTATCGCGGCAGTAAAGCAGATCAAAGAGGATGAGACGCGGCAGGTCGCCGGCCTCCATCGGGTAGTAGAGTGTTATGCTTTCTCCAGCTTCGCTCCTGACCGGCGTGAATTCATGTTTTAGTCCGATGAATTCATGGAAAATCCTTGGGTAGATGTCGGAGTGCACACTACACAGGTTATGTTTGAAAGCGAGCTGGGTACATTGGCGCATGAAATGCCGAGTATTGTTCGTGTCTAGGGCGGCGGGAAGGGGCGTTTCATAGACGATATGCAGTATCTGGATGCGCGGGTGAGGGTTTTTGATGCCTTTCCCGCTTAGGCCTATGAGGTCATTTTGGGCCCAGTCGCAGAGGGTATCCAGGATCAGGTTGCTGTCTGGCGGTTCGCTCCAGCAGATTCCCAGGGTGGGATGGTTGCCGAAGGCGCTGGCGCGCAGTGCAGCGAGTTTGTCCGCATAGCAAACCTTCTGACTCGGAGAGGAGCGTCTTTCAAGGTGCATGGCAGGGAATGGTAGGCCCTCCGTCCCGCCGCGTCAAGGCCTCGCGGGATCGGCGTTTTCCGGGGCTTTCCAAGGCTTGCTTAAGGCTACGTTTGGTGTAAGATGACAAATCGCATCATTCGACAACGGATCGGAGCTGAACCATGATCAAGCCTGAAAAAAGGAAGACGGCAGGGCGGAGCCTGACGAGCGTTTGGAGAAAGCCAAAAAGACGGTCGATGTGGCCAGCCTGACGCTTGGCACATTGGGTTCCAGCGGCAGCCTGTTCTGGGTCATCAGACTCGCTTGCGGCCATTGGAATATCGAGCCACCGCCGGCTTTGCTTTTGGCGGTCATCGGTATCGCGTGCCTGCCGCTCCTGTGCCTGACCGCTTACCGCTTTGCGCCTGAATCGGCGTGGATCGAGAAGCTTTTCAAGGCTTGCGCCTACACCAGCCTGGCGACCGCTGTCTTGTGCGTCGGCGGATTGCAGGCGGCGCATGTGGTGCGCTATGGCTGGTCACACTGGAAGTGTCTAGGCGCCGGCCAGACATGGCAGGAAAAACACACGGATATCCGCGGGACGGTCGTCGCTTTTATCTGCGGCAGCGCGGTCTGTGGCCGGGAACAGGCTATCAACTACGCGTCACCGCGGATGGTGGTGGAGTTCGACCGCCAAGCCTGGTATGAGGCACGGATCGGCTCTGTCGGGGTGGAGTGTCGCACCGTAACGTTCAGCTCCAGGCCCGGGGCTTGGCTGCCCGACATCGGCGGCCGGGTGGCCGCCGCCTCCGATATCTGTTATTCCATCCTGCCTCGGGCCGATGCCTCATGGCATCCGATCCGTTGATACCGCTGCATACGCTTTGCCGGCGTAGACTGACCAGCTTTCAGTCGCGTCGGTTTTTTTGTTCGATGGATTTTTCCGTCATCTTCGCGGAACCGGCGCTAAAGGCGTAATCCATGGGTTCATTCGGGATTCTCATTAAAGCGGGAATGGTGGCGTGGTAAAAGGCTCCAATTTTTCGATCATAAGGATATTGTAAATGTTCTTGACGCTTGACAAAATCGGCTATTTGTGGTATTTTCGTTTGTTATTCGTGCCGCTTTCTGGCGGTCGGATGACGTAAATTTCGAGGATCGGGGCGAGTCCCGGCCTCTTCACCGGTTCGTGAAGGAGGAAGAGAATGGCACATTTCAACATGAAGATCTCGGCAGTTGCGTTCGCATTCGCGTCTCTTTGCGGCCTCGCGGCTTGCAGCGGAGACAACAGCGAGTTGTCCGCGGCCGGCGACCAGCAGTCCGTGCCCGGTTCATCCGGTACGGGCGGCGGCAGCAGCGTGCAACCGCCCACGACCGGGGGGTCGGGCGGTTCAGCCGGCGAGACGTTCTACCCTCCTGACGGAGGCATGGGCGGATCGACCTCGACTGGCGGTTCGTCCAACACGGGCGGCTCGCCCAGCGCCGGCGGCAGTGGAGGTGGTTCGGGGGTGATTCCTCCAGACGGCGGAGCGGATGCGGCAGGTGGGTCGAACTCGACCGGAGGGTCAGGAGGTTCGTCCA
>Ga0209018_1000510_pt1 | contig 35639 bp, 32 predicted proteins | sample YNPBryBLVA2012_FD_185814 | JGI IMG/M metagenome (GOLD analysis project Ga0209018, IMG submission 185814) | Anoxygenic and chlorotrophic microbial mat microbial communities from Yellowstone National Park, USA - YNP Bryant BLVA 2012 (SPAdes)... ...
CCGGTGGTGCCGGCGGCGGGCGTGATGCTGGAGTGGGAGCGCGGGCTACGCTCCCGGTGAGAGGCCGGCGGCGGCGCGCACGGCAGCGGCCAGGGCTTCGGCGGAGAAGGGCTTGGCGAGAACCGGGATGTCCTGAAGATCGGCGGGACGGCGGTTGAGCTCTTCCGAATAGCCGGTGAAAAACAGCGCGCGGATCGAGGGCGAGATGCCACGGAGACGGCGCACGAGTTCGATGCCGTCTATTTCGGGCATGGCGACATCGGTGATGACGAGCCGGAACGGCGGATCCGATCTGGCGTACAGCTCCAGGGCGCGCGCGGCGGAGCTGGCTTCCACCACCTCGTAACCGAAGTGCTCCAGCAGTTGCCGCGTCAGCAGGCGGACGGCGTCGTCGTCCTCGACAAGGAGAATGGGGCCGTGCGCGTGCTCCGGCAGCTCTTGCGCCGCCGCCCCGGCGCCCGCATCGGATGCGGGAAGATCGATTTCGAACTCCGCACCGGCGCCGGGCGCGGACTCCACGCGGATGACGCCGCCGAGCGAGCTGACAATCCCGTATACCGATGTGAGGCCCAGCCCCGTTCCGCGCCCCGGTTCTTTCGTGGTGAAGAACGGCTCGAAGATCCGCGCGCGCGTCTCTTCATCCATGCCGTGGCCTTCGTCGCTGACAGCGAGCCGGACATAGCGGCCGGGCTTGAGCCCGATGCGGGCGGCCTCTTCGGAGTCCTCGACACAAACGGTTCTGGTGGAGATCCCGATCCGCCCGCCTTCCGGCATGGCGTCGCGCGCGTTGACCATCAGGTTCAGCAGGATCTGCTCCACTTGCGAGCGGTCGGCGAGCAGCAGGGGCAGCGCGGGGTCGAGGTCGCGGACGATTGTGATCGAAGGCCCCAGCAGCTTCTCGACCAGAGAGACCAATGATTCGACGGCATCGTTGAGATCGAAAGGGAATGGGCGGGCGGTCTGTCTGCGGCTGAACATCAAAAGCTGGGATACCAGCCGGGAGGCGCGTTCCGAGGCGTGGCGGATCTCGGCGGCGGCGCGGGACAGCTCGCCGGGGCTGGAATCGGGACGGCCCAGCAGATCGGCGTATCCGCTGATGACGGTGAGGAGGTTATTGAAGTCGTGGGCCACGCCGGAGGCAAGCAGGCCGATGGCCTCCATGCGCGCCGCCTGCCGCAGGTGCTCCTCCAGGCGCCGCTGTTCGGTGATGTCCACGGCGAAGGCGCCCACCAGAAGCCCGGCGCCGGAGGGGACGGGAAAGCGGCGGACCAGGAAAGTGCGGTCCTCCCCCTGGATGGGGATGGTCATGACGCGTTCGGCCAGCGGTTCGCCGGCGAGGATGCGGGCGTGGTCCTCGTCGGCCAGCTTGACGATGTCGGGGCCGAAGAACGCGCGCGGGCTCAGTCCCTCCCACTGGCGGTCTTTGGCGAGGTTTCCGATCCAGTAGCGGTTGGCGTAGATGTAGCGGCCCTGCCGGTCGCGGAGGAATGCGGCCACCGGCAGGTTGTCCATGAAGGCGGCGAAGCGCCTTTCACTGGCCTCGATCAGCCTGCGGGACGACTCCATCGCGTCCAGCCGCCTCCGCAACACCGCATACAGAAGCAGCGTGGTGACGAAGACGAAGCCGAGTCCCTTGTACTGGCTGACACGGGCAAGCGCCGCCGCATCCGGAAACAGCCGTGCAGCCACGGTGTCGGAGAGGACGATCCACAGCGATGCGGCCGCGCCGTAGGCGGCGGCAATCTGGAAGGCGCTGGATCGCGCCAGCTGGGAGATGCGCCGCTGCATGCCGCTTGAGGCCGCGGCCGCTCAGAGCTGCGGCAGGGCGACGATCACCGCCGCGAGAATCAACGACGCGGCCGGCAGCAGCAACAGCGCCTTCTTCAGCCGTTTCGGATCCTCGCCGGCGATGCCGCCGATGATGGGTGAGCTGACCACCAGCCCCAGCCATCCGCACGTGGACGCGACGCCGGTCGCCGTGGCGTCGAGCCCGGCCGGCTTGAATGCCGTCCCGACCAGGCCGAGCGCGGTGGGGAACACCGGCGCCATGGCGATGCCCGCCAGAAAGACCAGAACCCAGGCCATGGATGCGTTCGCCGTCTGGAGCATGATGTAGGTGGTGACGGCCATCAGCACCGCCGCGCCCAGCAGCACCATTTTCGGAGTGACGCTGCCCAGGACGGGCACCACGGCGACGCGGCCCAGCAACAGGCCGAGCGCGAAGCCAAGAGAGAGGATGGTGAGCGCCTTCGCGTCCGGCACGCCCTGCGCGATCAGATGGCGCGCCAGCCAGTTCCACACGCCCACCTCGCAGGCGACATAGAGAAACAGCGCGAAGGACAACAGCAGCAGCACCGGGCTGGTGATCAAGGAAGACACCTGCTCCGCCTGGAAGGATACCTTGCCGCTGGGTGGCGCCATCTCCGTTGCGGCGTTGAACACCAGCGCGACAAAGGCCACCGTCATGGCGAACAGGAGCAGCTTCGGCACGTCGTTGCGGAACAGCCGGGCGGCGATCAGCGGAGTGACCAGCCCCCCGAGGCCGAAGAAGAGGTTGACGGCGTTGAAGACGGCCGCGCCCTGCAGCCAGCTCACCTGGATGTCGTTGGCGACGGCGAACGCCGAGGTCACCAGCGCGCCGCCGCCCGTGCCGAGAACGAACATGGCGAAAGCGATGGGCACGAACCCTTTTGCTGAGCGCAGGCCGATCAGCGCCAGGCCGATCAGCGCCAGCGACAGCAGCATGCCCACCTTCTTGCCCTGCAAATCGAGCAGCGGTCCGGCGAAAAATCCGCCGAACATGAGGCCGATGGCCTGCATCATGCCGATCTTGCCATTCTGGTTCGGCGTGAGCTGGAAGCGCCGCGACAGCTCGGGCAGGATGGTGCCCAGCATGGCGGCGATCATGCCGTACGTGAAGATGCCAAGGATATCCGCAATCAGGAGCATAGCGGAGTCATGCTATCAGATCGGCGGCAGGCTGTGGCAGCGCCGCCTGCCTCCGCTTCACTCGATGACGGCGCCCGTGCCCTGGATCTGATAGACCGTCACAGGACCCGTGATGGAGGCGGGATCGAACGGCTTGTTGTTCTCCTCGGCCTCGTGCTTGGCCCGCTCGACGGCCTGTTCGCGGGTCAGCTCGATCTTCACGAATTTCCCCTCGGCGACAGCCATTTTTCCGACCGCTTCCTTCGGGAAAACGATCTCACCGTCCTTGACCTTGATCCGCACGCGCGCGTTGGTGGCGGGATCGACGAGGTTCATCCAGCAGCCCATCTTCTCGCAGACCTCGGCCACGCGCCCGCGCACCTGCACGGTCTTGCCCACGAAATCGCCCGGCGTCTTCTCGAGGCTGGCGATGGGGGTCTGTGTCTTCAGCTCCAGGGGCTTGCCTAGCGGGCCGCCCATCAGGCACAAGGATCCGAACAGAAGCAACGCGGCAATACGCATGGCACCATTGTGCCCGAAAATGCCGTGGCCGCGCCACGCGGCGGCCGCCGCCGGACGGAAGGCTACTTCTTCTGCTGCGCGGCGGCTTCGCGCGCCAGGCGGACGCGGGCGTTTTCCAGCTTCTTGCGCACCTTCGCCACTTCCTCCTGGTCCACGTCGCCGGGACCGCTCGACTGCCATTCCTTCAGAGAACGCTCCCAGTGTTGCACAGCATCCTTCAGGCGGTCGAGGCTGTAGTAAACGTCGCCCATGTGGTCGTGCACGGTGGGATCGCGGGAGCTGCGAGCCAGCGACTTCTGGAGCCATTCGGCGGCTTCCTCGAGCCGGTTCAGCCGGTAGTAGACCCAGCCGAGCGAGTCGAGAAAGGCGCTGTTGTTGGGTTCGAGGGCGACTGCCTTCCGGATCAGCTCCAGCGCTTCCTGGAGGCGCACGTTGCGGTCGGCCAGCATGTAGCCGAGGTAGTTCATCGCCGACGCTGACCTGGGGTTGATCCCGAGCACCTTGCGGAACTCCGCCTCGGCAAGGTCGTATTTCTTCTGCCGCTCGTACATTGCGCCGCGCATGAAAAGAACGACTTCCTTTTCCTCACTGGTGGAAGAGAGCTTGCCGGCTTCGTCCAGGGCGCGGGCCATTTCGGTGAAGTTCTTCTGTTTTTCGTAGATCTGGGCGAGCGAAATCCACGTCTCGCGGTCGTTCTTGCCGTCGAACGAAGATTTCAGCATCGCCTCGGCTTCCCGGAAACGGCCAAGGTCGGCATAAACGCTGGCGGCGAGGCTCTTGACCATGCGGTCGGAGGGGAACCTTTGGAGCGCCGCTTTGGCTTCTTTCTCTGCGGCGGCGAAATCCTTGGCGGCGCGCAGGGCATCGATGATCTGCGCCGAAGCGCGCGCGGCAGAGTCGGGATCGGCTTGCGCCATTTCGCGGAAAGCGGCGATGGCGTCCTGCGTTTGATCGGCCATCCGGTGAAGCAGGCCCAGCCGTTCGAGCAGGATGGCGCGGTTGGCGCGTTCGCCGAACGAGGACGGGCGGCGCTCCAGGGAGGCCAGAATCTCCTTCAGCCGGGCGATGGCTTCCGCCATCTTGCCCTGCGCCTCGAGCAGGCTGACCTCGTTGTACTGCACCTCGAGGTTGAACGGATCGAGCTTCGCGCCGCGGCGGGCGTACTCCTCGGCCTTGGCGAACTCCTGTTTCTGGCGGTGGATCTGCGACAGGCGGAGCAGGGCGAGCAGGTCGTTGGACTCGGCCTGCAGCAGTTCCTCGAACGCGGCCTGGGCCTTGTCATGGTCTTCGGCGGCGAACAGCGATTGCGCCCAGGCGCGCTTCAGATCCAGGTTGTCGGGATTCAGTTCGAGAGCGCGGCTGTAAGTCTCGGCGGCTTCGCGGTACTGCCTGAGCTGCTCATAGGCCGAGGCCAGCGCCAGCAGCGTGCGCATGCTGGGGTTCTTCTCGGCCACGCGTTTCAGCATGCGGCTGGCGGAAGCGGTGTCGCCCAGGTCGGAATAGACCATGGCGAGGCCGGTGAGCGCGTCCTCGTTGGTTTCGTCGAGTTCGAGAACCTTCTTGAAGGCGCGCTCGGAGGCGGGCGAGTTCTGGACGAGCTTGTAGAGCCGGCCGAGCATCAGCCACGTTTCCTTGTCCCGGGGCGCCAGCTCGGCCACCTTCTCGTATTGCGCGATGGCCAGCTTCAGCATGTCCTCGTTCATGCGCGTGGACTGGCCTTCGCGGATTCGGGCGGTGTAGAGCCTGCCCAGGATGCGGCGCGAGTTCACGTCACCGGGATTGCGGCGGACGGCCTCCTCGAATTCTGCGACGGCGGAGCGGATCTGGCCGCTCTGGACATAGAGCTCGGCAAGTTCCTCGGCAAGCGCCGGGGATTCGGGGTCGTTCTGCACGGCCAGGCGATAGTTCTCGATCGCCTTCTGGATGTATTCGCCCCGGCCGCCGAACTGCGCCGCCAGTTCGGCGTAGAGGTGGCCGAGCGCGGCGTGATAGTAGGCCGCCGCCCGGTCGGGGGCGGCCGCGCGGGCGGCCTGGGGCGCCTGCGCGGAGGCCGTGGTCATGGAGGCCGCCAGCAAGAAACAAACCGAGAGAGAAATGTTCATCGTCGCCATCCGTCGCCGCTGCCTGCCCGCGCGCGTCGGACGGGCAAGGCGGCCTGCGCTGTTATCCTAACTATATCTGATGCGCCTTGACGGCGCGGCGGTTCCCCGCCGCGCGCAAATCCGGGGCCGGCCATGACGAATCCCGCGGGCGGCGAACATCCCCTGATCGTAATCGTGGGTCCGACCTGCTCCGGCAAGAGCGCCCTCGCGCTGGAAACGGCGCGGCGGGTGGGCGGCGAGATCGTGAATTGCGATTCGCTGCAGCTCTACCGGGGCCTCGACATCGGAACGGCGAAGACGCCGCCGCAAGAGCGCGCCGGAGTGCCGCACCATCTGTTCGACGTGCTGGAGCCGTGGGAAGTGTTCAGCGCCGGCGCCTACGCGCGCGAGGCGAGGAAAGTTCTGGAGGCGATCCGCGGGCGGGGGAGAATCCCCGTTGTCGCCGGCGGCACGGGCTTCTATCTGCGTGCGCTGCTCGAAGGGCTGGCGGAAGCGCCGCCGCGCGACGAGGCCCTGCGCGCGAGGATCCTGGAAAGGGAGCGCCGGCGGCCCGGGAGCCTGCACAGGCTGCTCGGGCGGCTCGATTCGCGCACTGCGGCTGGCATCCATCCCAACGATGTGCAAAAGACGGTGCGCGCCCTGGAAATCTGCATCGCCACGAGGAAGCCTGCGTCCGCCGTGTTCGCCGGCGGAAGGAGACCGCTGGAGGGCTGGCGCGCGCTGAAGCTGGGCTTGCATCCACCCCGCCAGGAACTGGTGGAGCGGATCCGGAAGCGCACGCGCCAGATGTTCGAGCAGGGGCTGCTCGACGAGGTGCGGGCGCTGCTGGAGCGCGGCGTGCCGCAGGAGGCCAAGGCATTCGAGTCCATCGGCTACAAGGAGGCGCTCGAGTGCCTGCAGGGAGAAATGACGGCCGAAGAGGCGATGGAGCGGACCGAAATCGCCACCCGGCAATATGCGAAGCGGCAGATGACGTGGTTCCGGCGTGACGCGGAGATCCTCTGGCTGACCGGGTTCGGGGATCAGCCAGCGGCGGCGGCTGCCGCGCAGGAGCGCGTGCGCGAGTTCCTGCGCGAAATTTACACCGGAAGGCAGAACGCAGGCCGGTGTTGAGCCGTCTTCTCCGGTAGAGCGCTCTGGAGCAGATCGAGACCGGTTCTAGCAGAAAAGTATTAGCGCGGACAGGTAGCACCACCAAAAAGTTGGAAATTTAATGCTCCAGAGCTGGAGAAAGCGAATCAGACCCGATATACTGAAAACAGCAAGGAGTGTCCACGATGACCAAGACCATGAAGTTCTTCGCAATTTTCCTGACAATCGGTTTGCTTGCGGCGTCGGCGGCGACGTACAACGTCACGCTGTTCCAACCGTCGGTTGTGGCGGGCAAGGAGCTGAAGCCGGGCGACTACAAGCTGATGCTGGAGGACGGCAAGGCTGTCATCCAGAAGGGCAAGGAGAAGGTGGAAGCGACGGTGAAGGTTGAGCAGGGTGATTCGAAATTCAGCTCGACCTCGGTGCGCTACGCCGAGGAAAACGGAAAGCTGAAGATTCAGGAAATCCGTTTGGGCGGAACGACCACGAAACTCGTTTTCAATTAATCAGCTAAGCCGGAATTATTTCCCTCCCTCATTCTGGCACCTCCTTCGGGATGTGAAGGGGGTGCCTTTTCCTTTTTGAGCGGCAGCGTTGGCAGGGCAGGCGAGGCGGCGGGCCAAGGGGACAGGCTTCCGCTCAGATCCCCATGATTTGATAGCCGGAATCGACGTAAAGGACGTTGCCGGTGACGCCGCGGCCGAGGTTCGAGGCCAGGAAGACGGCAGCGTCGGCGACTTCCTCGGGATCGGTGGGGCGGCGGAGCGGGGCCTTCTCGGCAACGGTCTCCAGAATCTTCGAGAAGTCCTTGATGCTGCGGGCGGAGGCGGTCTTGACGGGCCCGGCGCTGATGGCGTTGACGCGGATCTGCTGCGGCCCCAATTCCGAGGCGAGATAGCGCATGCTGGCTTCCAGGGCAGCCTTGGCCACACCCATCACGTTGTAGTTGGGCAGCACGCGCTGGCTTCCCAGGTAGGTCAGCGTCGTGATGGAGCCCCCCTGCCGCATCACCGGGGCGACGGCGCGGGCGACGGCGACCAGCGAGTAGCAGGACACCTCGAGGGCGAGCTGGAAGCCCTCCCGGGAAGTCATCTGGAAGGGGCGGGCGAGGTCGTCCTTGTTAGCGAAAGCGATGGAATGCACCACCGCATGGAGGTCGTCGCCCTCCGCGCGGAGCATTTCCGACAGGCGCTCGACGTCTGCTTCCTGGGTGACGTCGCAGGACATGACACGGGCGGCGCCGAGCTCGCGGGCCAGTTCCTCGACGGTCTCCTGCTGGCGGTCGCCCTGGTAAGTGAGGATCAGCTGGGCACCCTCGCGGCAAAAGGCCCGGGCGATCGAGTAGGCAAGCGACCAGCGGTTGGCAAGCCCGAGGATGAGGGCCGTTTTCTCCTTCAACAACTGCGGCATGAATTCACCATTGTAGCCCGAGGCCCAGGGGCCGGATCCGCAGCCGGACGCAGCCCTTGATCGCATGGACGGTGATACGATGCGCTTCCCGCCCCGGCGCCGCACGGCTGTCGAATCCGTGTGGAGGCGGGCGCCTGCACACGGGGGAGGCGGCCGGGGGAGGGCAACGCAGACAGCTTCCGCCGGCATCCGGACAAAGCCGGGCGCCGGCGGCGGCGCTATGACCGGCGGGGCGCATGTCGCCGCCCCAGGGAATCGAGCCCAAGCCTCGCCCGAGGGAGCAACAGATCCCTCTTCCAAATCCGGGGCCTGGCGCCGGAACGGCCTGCGGCAGAGCGATTCGGCGAAGGCAAGGCCCCTGCCGACCTCTTGCGGCAGCGGGGCAGGCAAGTGCCCGCCGCCCTGCGGCTCTCAGGGAGGCGAAGAGCGAGCGTGAAGGGGCCCGGCGCGAGGATCCGGTTGCGTGCCGTGCGGTCTGCATGTCATTGAAAGCGTGCGCACAGTCATACTCCTGACGACTGTTTGACCGGCGCAGGCAGACAGGGATTCCCAGTTACCTCCGGCTTGGAAAATCCGGCGTGGGCTCATCAGGTGAGCCACTGTCCCAAGGACAATGGGATACCCGGCGGAAAGGAGGCCGAATGGCTGAGATTCGTTTGAAGGCTCGCGAGGCGGCTTACTTGAGAGCATTCGTCTGGATGGCGCTCGAAATGAGGATCTTCCGGGAGACCATCGACGACGAAGCCGAGCAGGTGATCGGCGAGGCGATCGGGAAAATCGGGCGGCAGTTGGCGCGCCTGAGGTTCGAGGAGGGCCCCTTGGTGGAGGATCTGTTGCCGTTGATCTTCCAGCCGCGGGCTTACATGGACCTGGGAATGGATCTGCTGGAAGACCTGCGGGAGACGTTCGAACAGGTTCACTGAGTTCTGGCGCCGGCCGGTCCGCTGTCCTGCGGACGGCCGGGTTGCCGGGGCGGGCCGGGCGGCGAGGTAGAAGCCGTCCGGCCCGTTGGCAGAAACGAGCACGCCGGATGTAGCGGCGAAGAAAACAGATGCGAGGAGGTCCAATGGGATCGCTGAAAGAGTTCATCGGGAGTTTTGAGTTCGGGAGCGCAGTCGTCTTCAGGAGCCTTGCCATGGTTCCGGTCAAGTTGCAGGAGGTGGAGGGGCCAGGTTACCTGCTGCTAAGGGAGGCAGTGGAAAGAGGGCTGGCCCATGTCACCGAGGTGGGCGGCGGGGTGGTGCCGGAAGTGGCGCTGGAAAACTCAGCCGAGCTGCCCGTGCTGCTGGTGGCTGGCGAGGAGCTGGTTGGCGCGAAACAGAACCGGATGGTGAACCTGACGATTCTGGCGCCGGCGCGGAGCAAGATCGTGATTCCAGTCTCCTGTGTGGAAGCGGGCCGCTGGCGCACCGTTTCTTCGCGGTTCGCTCCGGCGGATCACCTGGTGTTTTCGCGGCTTCGGGCTCAAAGCGCCGCCCACGTCACACAGAGCCTGCGAAGGGAGGGCAGGCGACACACCCGCCAGCACGGGGTGTGGGATTCGATCGCGGCGCAATGCCGGTTCTTCGAGGCGGAGTCCGGAACCGGGGCCGTGGATGCGATCTTCGAGCGCCGCCGGGACGATCTCGGGGAGTTTGCCAAGGCCCTGTCTTGGCAGGAGGGGCAGACGGGGGCGGCGTTCCTGATCGGGACTCGACCCGCTGGAATCGACGTCTTCGACCATCCCGAGACGATGCGAAATCTTCTTCCGAGACTGGTGCGGAGCTATGCCGTCGACGCACTGGCCGAGGAAGCCGCCAGAACGCAGGGAGCGGGACCATCCCGCAGCGAAGAACCCAAAGCTGACCCCGGCGCCGATGCGGTGGCAACAATCCGCGGGTGGCTGTCCAGCCTTGACGATTCGGGTGCACGGGTGGCGCCTGCCGTCGGGATGGGGCAGGACTTCCGGTTGGAGACCGCCGAGACGACTGCCGCCGCGCTGTGGGCGTTGAGCCGATTTGTCCACTTCTGTGCGTTCCCGGTTGCGGACGAGGAACCGGAGCCGGATTGGGCCGCGCGGGGGCGTTTCGCGAGCACGAGGGACAGAATGGAGTTCCTGCGGCGGCGCAGGCGCGCACAGGGCACCGGCGGCGAGGAAGAAAGCGAGTGAGAGGGGAGCAGGAGGCGCAACACAGATGGGGCCGGAGGCGGGCATCGGGCCTCCGGCCCCGGCTTTTTCGGGAGTCCGTCAATTGGGCGCCAGCACGAAGCTGAAGGTCACGTCATTGGACCAGTTCACGGTGAGTGTGCCGGAGCCGTCGCTCAGGCGCACGACCGAGGCGCCCTGCAAGGTGGCAATGGCTCCGATGGGAGTCAGCACGGGAGCGGGGCTCGATCCAGCGGGCAGCGTGTTGGACGGGAACGAGATCACGTACTGCCCGGTGCCGTTGCGGGTGGACGTCCAGCCGGGGGGTAGCGTCTGCGCCGAGCCGGAGGAGTTGACGACGCCGCCGAGGACACGGCTGACTTGCGAAGCCTCCATGTAGTAGCCGTTGATGTCGACGACGAAGTCCAGGTTGTGGGTGGTGAAGACGTCGATACCGCCGTTGACGCCGGCGGCGACGATGACTGCATTGTTGTAGAGTCCGGCCGTGGTGCCGTTCAGGAACGAGGTATTTGGGTAGGGGTAGCCGTCCGGCCAGACGGAGAGCCATCCGAAAGGTCCAGAGCTGATTGCGAGGAGGTTGAGCGAAAAGGCCATCGCCTCCGGGGGGATGACGCAGTTCGGATGGGACTTCAGCGGGAACGTGCGGATGACGTTCGGCTGGAGCGAGGGCGTGCCGAAGGGCGCGGGGAAGTTCTGGTAACTGCGGGTGTCGACGAGGCGGCACGGTGTAATGCCGATGAACAGCAGGGGACCGGTGAGCGGCGTGACGCTGCCGGGCCGAGGGGCGCCGCCTGCTTCCGCCGCCGGCTTGCCGGAAGCAGCCGCGGTGTCTGAAGTCAAGAGCGGCGGTTGAGAAGGTATCCAGAACATGGGCGCTTGCCAGTTCCGAATGGGGATTTCCTGGTCTGGACGGAAGGGTTCGCCGGCCAGAAGGGGGATGGCTGAGGTCAGGATGGCAAGAAGCGCTGTTCGGAGGGCCGGGATTGAGAATGGCTGGTGGCACATCCTGCGTGGATGTTCGGCGGAATCCGCGACCGAGTCCATATGCCCTCGCGGCAGGAGGGGGAGATCATGACTCAGGCAGAGGTGCGGCGGCGGCGCTGCGCGGTCCCGGCGAGCAGCCGCGAGAGGGACTCCGCGCGATGTTGCCATCGGGCATGGCTCGCGTGGCTGCGTCGTGCCGATTCCATGGCCGGGTCCTGTTCGCGAAGCGCTTCCGCGACTGCGCGGGCGAACCCGGCAGGGGTGTCCGCCCGGTAGACCAGGGGGCCGAAACGGTCCAGCTCGGGCATGGGGCCGGCAACCACCGGGAGCCCGTAATGGAAGTATTCGTAGATCTTGATGGGCGCCATGAACCTTGCCTGATCTCCAATCCTTGGCAGGAGACCCACGCGGAAGCCTGCAAGCAAGGCGGGCACTTGCGAGGCGGGAGCCTCGCCCGGCAGCACGACGTTCGGCAAGCCGGAGAACGCAGAGCGGATCCGTGGATGAGGCGCACCGAACAGCGTGAATCTCACATCGGGCAGCAGGCGGGCGGATTCCACGACGGCATCGACCCAGAACCAGCGCTCCATGGCGCCAATATAGCCAGCAACAGGCTGACTGGTTCTGGGGCTGGAGGGGGGAGTCCAGTCCGGCACGCCGTTCTCGACGAGTGCGGTTCGCTCTCCGATCTCCGGCATAGCACCGCCGAGGTGCGCCAGAAGTCTGCGGGAGCAGAAGAGGACCAGGTCCGACCGGCGCATGGCGTCCGGCTCGGCGGCGGCAATGGACGGAGCCATGCCGGGCAGGGAGGGGAGCCAGTCGTGGCAATCATAGACCAGCGTCGCCTGCCAGCGCTGTTGCAAGAGAAGAGCGGCGCCCAGCCAGGTCGGGAGCGAGAGCACGAGGGCGAGCCGCTGGACGCCCGCGCGGCGCAGGGCCCAATCCAGGGCTTCGGCGACGGCCACGGACTCCACGGGAGTCAGCAGCCTGTGGTGGAAGACTGGTTCAGAGGGCAGCGGGGCGTGGATTTCGAAGACGCGCTCATCCAGCCGGGCAAGGGCGGGGCGGCGTCCCGGCCAAGGGGCGGACGGGTACTCGCGTCCGAGATGGGGGTTCAGCAGGAAGCACCGGTGGCCCAGGGCTGCAAGTGCGAGTGCGAGCCGCTGGGTGCGCTGGAGCCGGTGGTGCCAGTCGGTCATGGGGAGGAAGAGAACGTCGCAGAGTGAAGGAACGGGAGGCGGGATCTCCAGCGTCGGGGCGCTGCCCTGGAACTCGTGGGGAGGCTCCCAGCAGCGAAGGAACTCCGCAGGACGCCTTTCGGGGAAGAGGCGGAAGAAGACGTGGCGGAGATAGTAGGGCCGGGCGGCCTCGCGGAGGCGTCTGACGAATCCCGGGAAGTGAGGCATGAAATTGGGAATCCCGGCCGGGATGTACTCCTGCCCAGTCTAACAGCGCTACGCGACGGGATGGCGCCGGCGCGGGGCGGCTGGCGAAGGCAGCGCCGGGCTGCCGAGCCGGAGGCGCCGCCGGTGCGCCAGGGGAATGTCCGGTGCGGAATGGCGGGCGGTGAGGGGGGCTTGCGTGGCGGGGATGGGCATGCCTTTCAGGATGCGTTGAAAAAAATCCGGTTCCCTCTTTACAAGGGGCGGGAATGCTGTTATAGTAAAAGCTCCACCACCCGCCAGGAGCGGGAGGGATTTCCCCCATCCGCCCCCCTCCCGCTCCCCCCAATCCAAACCGCGATGGGGGAGCGTGTTCCTCGGCTGCATCAACCCTCTACCCTTCTCAACAATCTGTGCGGGCTGCTTTGCGCCGCGCGCTGTGCCAGGAGGCAAGAGGCGTTCGGCCGGGTGCAGGCGGCAATACCGGCGCATGCGAGCTTCGCGCTTCGGGCACCAGTGTGTCAGGAGTGAGCGGAGAAAGGCAGAGGAGCTGGCGGTTGAGGTGTCCCTGGGCTGGCGGGTTGCTCCGGGAGTTCGCCCCGAGGCTGAAGACAGGGGAATGCCGAGAGCATGCGGGCGAGATCAGGACAGGAGTTTGCGCATCTCGACGCAGTTGAGCATCAGGGAGGGGACGAGGCGGTAGCGGATCAGGGCGAGATGCTGGTAGCCGTGGCGGGCATAGAAGGACTCGGCGTTGAGAGTGGAGCGGACCTTGAGTTCTTTCAGTCCGCACTGGCGGGCGCGCTGTTCCAGGTGCTGGAGGATGGCAGAACCGGCGCCGCGGCCGGAGGCTGAGGGCGAGACATAGATCGCCTCGACCTCGCCTTCCTGCTCATCGAGCTGCCCGAAGCCCTCGATGCGGCCGTCGCGCTCGGCGACGACGAAGTAGCGTTCCTGGATGGCGTGATAGGAGTCGGGCGAAAGGAGACCGGCCCAGACGGTGACGTCCTCTTCGGGGTAGCTGCGGCGGCAGGTTTCCAGGATGGCCGCGCGCTGGATTTCGTAAATGGCCTGGCGATCGTCGAGAGTGGCTCTGCGGATGGAGGGCGGGGCGGCCGGATGGCTCATAGGGCTCCGGGAAAAGCATACAATACGAGTCGCTGGAGGTGAATCGAGCCATGGAGATGACCAGGCGCGGGTTCCTGGAGATGCAGGCGGCGATGGCTGCCTCGATGCAGGCGCGGGTGAGCGCGAACGACCGGGTGAGGGCGGCTTTTGTCGGCTGCGGCGCGCGGGCGCACGAGTTGATGGAAGCGATGATGGCGCACCCGCAGTTCGAAATTGCCGCCGTGAGCGACGCATACCAGGGAAGGATCGAACGGGCGCAGGACCGGGTCCGCGCGCGGCGGGGCGCTGCGCCGCGGGTGCTGAAGGACTACCGGGAGGCGCTGGGTGACAAGTCGATCGACGCCGTGATCGTCGCGACGCCGGATCACTGGCACAAACCGATGGTGGTGGAGGCGCTGGAGGCGGGCAAGGACGTCTATTGCGAGAAGCCGCTGACGTTCCGATCCAGCGAGGGTCTGGAGATCATTGCCGCCGCGAAGCGCACGGGACGGATCGTGCAAGTGGGCTCGCAGGGGATGTCGTCGATGACGCAGAACCAGGCGAGGGAGCTGATCCGCGGGGGCAAACTCGGCAAGGTAACGATGATCCGGGCGGCATACAACCGGAACACGGCGTCTGGGGCGTGGATCTACCCGATTCCGCCGGATGCAAGCCCGGAGACGGTGAACTGGGAGATGTTTCTGGGACCGGCGCCGAAGCGCGGGTTCAGCCTGGAGCGGTTCTTCCGCTGGCGTTGTTACGAAGATTACTCGGGCGGGATTGCGACCGACCTGTTCGTGCATTTGTGTACGACGATCCATTTCCTGATGAATGCGAAGATGCCTGCGCGGGTGATGGCGATGGGCGAGCTCTACCGGTGGAAGGAATCGCGCGAGGTGCCGGACACGCTGAATGCGGTGCTTGAGTACCCGGAGGGATTCACGGTGAACCTTTCGTCGACGTTCAACAACCAGTCGTCTTCAGAGGCGAGCTTCACATTCCTCGGAACCGAGGGCACGATCGCAGTGGGGTGGGGCGAGCTGCGCTACTGGCCGGAGAACGTGAGAGAGGACAACCGCTGGATTGTGGAAAGCTGGCCGCGGCGGCTGGAAGAGCAGTACTGGAAAGATCCGAAGGTCCAGAAGGAAGAGTTGCGGCACCTGAACAAGCCGCGGCTTGTGGATGGGGGCAACGTGTGGCGCGAAGAAGGGCAGGATGCGACGATCATCCACTTCTGGCACTTCCTGAACTCGATCCGCACGCGCAAGCCTTACTGGCAAAACGAGGTGGCGGGGCACCATGCGGCGGCGTGCGCGCACATGGTGAATGAGAGCGTGAAGACGCGGCGGATGGTGGAGTGGGATTTCGAGCGAGACGACATCAAGAGAGCCTGAATCTTGCCGCTTCAGAGGCGGGCGACAGACCGGGCGCGGGCGCTCTGCCGGGCGAGATCGGCGCGGTCGCCGGTGAACTGGAGGAAGATCTCGTAGAGCCGGCGGGCGTCGTCCATGCGGCCTTGTGCGCGAGCGATTTCGGCGCGGGTGAAGAGCAGGCTGGGGTAGACGAGGAAGTCGTAGAACTCCATCTGGCCCGGATTCAGCAAGGGCCACGAATTGCCGACAACCGAAGCTGCCTCTCTCACGAAGCCGGCCTGGACGAGGCAGAAGGCGCGGAGCTCGCGGTAAGGACTGTCGGTCCCGCCGGGGGAGCGTTCCATGACGGTCTTCCAGGCTTCGGCGGCGCGGGGCCAATCGCGGCGGAGCGTGAGGGAGAGGGCCAGGAGTTCGTTGCGGAGGCGCGCGTCGCGGAGCTGATCGAGAAGGGCGGGATTGGGGCCGGCGGCCGCGTACAGGGAGTAGAGCTGATGCATGGGGTCGCGCGGCGGCGTGAGGGACCGAAGAAGCGAAGCGGCGGCTGCGGGATCTGAAGCGGCGATCCGCAGGGCAAGCATGGAGGCGGCGACGGAGGCGAGAGGGTTGGCCGGTTCGCGCGCGATGCGGGACAAGCGATCTTTGGCGAGAGCGGACTGTGCGGTGAGCCACTCCCAGCGGGCGCGGCGGAGTTCAACGGTACGGTCGCCGGAGCGGGCGCGGTCTTCGAAAAGCCGGGCCAGGGTTTCCGAAGTACGGACCGGATCGCCGTGGAGGAGCCAGCAGAGAGCGCCTTTTTCGAGCGCGGCGCCGTTGTTGAACATGGGGTCCTTGCGGTAGCTTTCCGCGAAGGCCTGGTAGGCATCCGTGAAGCGGCCGGCCATCATGAGGATCTCGCCGCGGCTGTCAGCCGGGTTGGCGGAGGCGTCGAGCTCGGCGTAGCGGCTGACGGCTTTGAGGGCCTCGTCGAAGCGGCCCTGATAAGCCTCGGCGTAGGCGAGGGAGTTCCAGAAGGCGGCGGCGCGGGGATCGAGGCTGGTGGCGCGGCGGAGGGCGGCAGCGGCCTGTTCGTATTCGCGCGAAGCGACCAGGGCTTCGGCCAGACGGACGTGGCCGAAGGGATCCGATGGCGAGGCAGCCACCAGGTCTTTCAATGCGGCGGCAGCACGCCCGGGATCGGCTTCGAGTCTCGCCTTGAGGACATCGAGGCGGGCGAGCGAGAGGGGATCGAGTAGCTGGCGGTATTGCGAGGCCGCGCCAATGGCGGATAATGCCTCCCTGCCGTCGCCGATGCGGGCCGCGGTTTCCGCCCAGCCGAGCCAGCACCAGCCGCAGGCGGGGTCGGCTTCGGCGGCGGAGCGGAAGGCGGATTGCGCCTGATCGGGCGCAAGCGCGGAGAGAGCCGTAGCGAGCAGGCGGGCGGCTGACTCCTGTGTCACGGCGAGGGGGTGGAGGGGGGCGCCGGGCGCGAGGGCGGAGGCGAGGAAGCGGGCGCAAGAGGAGAGGAGATTGTCCCAGCCGGAGGCGGGGCTGGCAAGGACCTGGTGACGGACAAGCTTGTGCGAGGGGAGTTCGTAGAGGAACAAGTGGGCTTCGAGCGAGCCATTGCGCGCGAGAAAGAACCCGGAGAGTTCATGAGTAGCTTCGGGGAAGGAGGCGGAAGAAGGCACTTCGGCGACCTGAAGGCCGGGGGCGCCGGCAAGCTGGCGAGCGAGGGAGAAGGGCAGGAGACGGGCCAGCCAGGGGTGGGAGGGCTGCGGGGAGTGGTCCTCGAAGGGGAGCACGGCGAGCCGGCGGACAGGCGGCCGATCCTGCGGGTTGTGGCGGCAGGCGGGGAGCAGGAGCAGCGCGGCGCAAGCGGCCGCCAGGAGGGATTTCCTAAAGGACACGAGGTTCGATTTTGATGATCTCTTCAAATTCCGGCAATTTCCGGATTTCGGCGAATTCTTCTTCTTCGAGATAGCGCTTTTTATCCTTGAACCCCTCCTCGATGGATTTTCGCATGTAAAAGAGGGCGAGGTCGTTCCGGCCGTGCTTGGCGTAGACCTTGGCGAGCTGGTAGTGGAAGCGGGCGCGCTCTTTGACGCTGCGCTCCTGGAGGAGGACGCCGGAGGTGCCGCGGCGCTCGAAGACATCGGGATCGAGAGATATGGCCTTGTCGTAGCATTCAGCGGCGCGGCGGTAATCCTTGCGGGCGAAGTAGGCGGTGCCGAGGTTGGAGTAGATGGAAGCGGAGTCGGGGTTCAGCTTGAGGGCCTTCTTGTACTGGGAGACCGCGCGGCGGTAGCTCCTCCGGGCGTAGTGGACAGTGCCGAGGTTGTTGATGGCTTCCGGATAATTCTTGTTGAGCTTGAGGGCGCGCTCGTACATTTTCCTGGCGGAATTGAGGTCGCCGAGCTGCTGGAAGGCAATCCCGATTTTATTGAGAATGACTGCGGTCGGCGGCTGGATGGAGCGATAGACGTCGATCGCCTCGCGGTACATGCGCCGCGCCATGTAAATGTCGCCGCGCATTTCGGGGCTGATCTGGGGCTTGGGAGATTCCGCCTGCGAGGCGGGAGGAGGCTGCTGCGCCTGCTGGACGGCCGCAGCGGCGAAGAGGCAAGACGCCGCGACGAAGAAGAATCTGGCGGGGGACTGCATATGGCCCTCCCTGGCGATGAGCCTACTTAAATATAGCCCGAATCCGGCCCCAGAAACCCTTCTTCGGTTCGGGCTGCCGGGGGGCAGGTTGAGGCGCAGAAGGCTGGGGCGACGGGGCGGCGCGCGCCGCCACGGGTGAGGAAGGCTGGCTGGGGGCGCGTGCGGCTTGCTGCGAGGGCGCCGGATCGGACTCCCAACTGGAGATGAGGGTGCGACCGCCGCCGCCGTGGAGCTGGCAAAGCTCGACGGGCTGGGTGCCGGCGAGGAAGACCTCGGAGACGGCTTTGGGGCAGGCGGCGGTGGCGAGCTGGCCGCTGAGGGGATCGATGTCAACGATGGCGACGCCATCGGGAGGGGAGAAGGGCTGCACGCCACGGTATTCACGGTGGCGGTGCGCACGCTTCATGAACTCGGTCCAGACGGGGAGAGCGGCCTTGGCGCCTTCGAGGGGGAGTTCCTGGTTGTCGTCGAAGCCGACCCATACGACGCAGAGAAGCTTGGAGGTGAAGCCCGCGAACCAGGCGTCGTGGGAGGTGCCGGTCTTCCCGGCTGCGGGCAGGAGGAAGCCGCGGGAGCGAACGCCGGCGCCGGTGCCGGAGCGGAGGACCTCTTCCATCAGGTTCACGATCATGTAGGCGATGCGAGGGTCGAGCGCGGGCCGTGCGACGGGCTGGTATTCGAAGATCAGGGCGCCGTCAGAGGAGCGGATTTCGCGGATAAGATTGCGCTGGACCCAGGTTCCCTGGTTGGAGAAGACTGTGTAGGCGGCGGCGATGTCGAGGGGAGTGACCTCATAGGCGCCGAGGGCGAGGGCGGGGGTGGGCTTGACGCCGCGGAGGCCGGCGGCCTCGGCGAGGGCGGCGACGTTGTCGAAGCCGGCCATTTCCGCGAACTTGACGGTGGGGATGTTGAGAGATTTCGAGAGGGCGAAGCGGAGGGTGACGTTGCCGTTGAATTGCTGGCGGAAGTTGTTGGGGGTGTACTCGCGGTCGTCGTAGTAGAAAGTGGTGGGTTCGTCGACGACCTGGGTGACGGGAGTGATGAGGGGCTCGCGGCCTTCGAGGGCGGTGTTGAGCGCAGCGGCGTACACGAAGGGCTTGAAAGCGGAGCCGGGCTGGCGACGGGCGAGGGCGCGGTTGAGCTGGCTGGCAGCGTAGCTGCGGCCGCCGACGAGGGCCTTGACCTCGGCGGTGTGGGGATCGAGACAGACGAGCGCGACCTGGGGCTCCGGAAACTTGCGGCGCATTTTGGCCAGCAGGGCGTCGACCTCCTGGATGCCGATGCGGACAGCCTCGATGGCGTCGCGCTGGAGCTTCATGTCGATTGTGGTGTAGATGCGGTAGGAGTTGGCCTGGAAGTCGAGGTCGGCGAAGTTCTCCTGGAGTTCGTCGTAGGCAAGGTCGACGAAGTAGGGGGCGTCGGTCGATTCCTCGCCTCCCTCGGCGAGGCGGAGCGGGGCTTTGACGGCTTCGAGGTACTGGAGTTCGGTGATGAAGCCGTTGTCGCGCATGAGGGCGAGAACGACGTTGCGGCGCTGGAGGGCGCGTTCCGGGTGGCGGTAGGGATTGAGATAGTTGGGGCGCTGGATGAGGCCGGCGAGGAGAGCGGCCTCCTCGATGCGGAGATCGCGAAGATCCTTGCCGAAGTAGACCTGGGCGGCCTCGCCGAAGCCATGGATGGCGAAGCTCTTGCGCTGGCCGAGATCGACCTGGTTGGCGTAGTACTCGAAGATCTGCTCCTTGGTGAGCTTCTGTTCGAGCTGAAGGGTGATGAGGGCTTCGAGGGCCTTGCGCTTCCATGTCTTGTCGCGGGAGAGCCAGAGGAGGCGGGCGAGCTGCATGGAGATGGTGGAGGCGCCGTAGCGGCGGTTCTGGGTGATGTCGACCCAGGCGGTACGAAGGATGCGAATGGGGTCGAAGCCGGCGTGGTCGAAGAAGCGCTTGTCTTCGGCGGAGATGACGGCGTGGACGAGGACCTTGGGGATGTCGTCGAAGCGGACGAGGCGGCGTTTTTCGCGGCGGCGGTCGTGGAGGTTGGTGACGAGTTCGGGGTCGAGGAAATAGCGGGGGCGCTCGGTGTGGTCGCGGCTGGAGACGATGCGGGAGACGGTGTTGTTCTCGATGAAGACGACGCCGGGCTCGGAGTGGGGATAGGCGTCGACGCCGGGGAAGACTTCGATGCCGTCGGCGCGGACGTGGAACCAGCCGACGCGGTTGGAGCGGTCGGTGGAGTAGCCACGGCGGCGGAGCGCGTCGACGAGTTCGTCGGGGGTGAGGGGGTCGCCGACGCTGACGGGTTCGGGGGTGGCGAAGAGCTGGGCTGTCTGGGTGAAGGGACCCTTCTTGAGCTTTTCGTCGACGAGGCGGGAGTAGTGGACCCAGACGGCGAGGAAGGCGATGAGGGAGGAGACTGCGAGGAAAGCGATGAGAGCGGCGAGGACTCTGCCAAAGGTGTGGCGTGGGAGGAGGGAGCGGGCAGTTTTGCGGGGTTTTGCGCTCACGGAGTTTTCTTCAGTTGGCGAACACCTCTATTGTGGCATGGCGGCTAGCGGCGATCCCTGTCGAGGGCCTCGAGTTCCTTCCAGATGTCGCCGTGGGCATGCCATTCGGTGGGGGGCTGGGCGGAGACGTGAGCGACGGGCTCGTCGAGGGTGCCGTGTCCGTAAGGGCAGATGAGGGAAATGCGGGGCGGGGCGAAGAGAGTGGCGCGGCTCCAGCTGCCGCTTTCGACGGGCATGCGGAGGCGGCGGAGGCAGATGCGGCAGCGGGAGCGCTGATCGAGAACGATGAGGGCGAGCAATCCGAGGGAGAAGAGGCAGTAGACGAGGATGGCGATGGTCCAGGGGAGATCGTTGGGGAAGCGAGGCAAGTGGGTGTAAAGAAAGATCTCCGGTTCGGGGAGGAGGCGGTCGATGGCGAGCCAGAGCCCATGCATGACCGCGGCGGCGGCGGCGAGCTTCGCCAGGAAAAAGCCCCAGTACTTCACCGGGCCGTCCTCATAGTTGTTAGACGCTGCGGCGGTGGCGGCAGTTCCGAAAGTTCGGGGTCAATGACGGGCGAGGTTGCGGAGGATGAAGAGGAGATTGGCGGGCCGTTCGGCAAGGCGGCGCATGAAGTAGGGATACCAGGCGTCGCCGTACGGGACGTAGAGGCGGAGGCGGTAGCCGGAGGAGACGAGCATGCGCTGGAGGTCGCGGCGGACGCCGTAGAGCATCTGGAACTCGAAGGAGGAGGGGCTGCGGCCGGAGCGGGCGGCGTGTTCGAGCACGACGTCGATCATGCGGGGATCGTGCGTGGCGAAGGCGGGATCCTCGCCGTCGTCGAGCATGAGGCGGGCGAGGCGGGCGTAGCTGGAGTCGACGTCGTGTTTCTTGGGCCAAGCGATGGAGGGGGGCTCCTTGTAGGCGCCCTTGCAGAGGCGGACGGGGATGCGGAGGGAGTTGAGGCGGCGGAGGTCGTCGTGCGTGCGGTAGAGGTAAGCCTGGAGGACGGCGCGAAGGCCGTTGTGGGCGGAGTGGAGGTCTTCGACGATGCGGAGGGTGGGACTGACGTACTGGCTGGACTCCATATCGATTTCGACCCGGGACTGCACGGAGCGGGCCTTCAGGAGGACGGACTCGACGTTCGAGCGGCAGAGGGAGTCCGAGATGTCGAGGCCGAACTGGGTGAGCTTGATGGAGACGGTGGAGCGGAGGGAGGAACGGGCGATGGCGTCGAGGGCGTCCTCGATGCAGGCGCGGGCGGCGGCGGCTTCCGCGGTGGAGGTGACGTTTTCGCCGAGGTGATCGAGTGTGGAGAGGATGCCGTCCTGCTGGAGGCGGAGGGCGATGGCGATGACGTCTTCGAGCCGGCGGCCGGCGACGAAGCGGCTGGTGAGGCGGGCGGCGAAGGGCGAGGTTTCCATCCACCGCCGGAGGCCGCGGCGGCGGGAGAGGAAGAGAAACGTTTCTCTCAGCATACGGGGCTGATCCACTTCTACGGTATCTGATGCGAGGGGTGGAAGGGAAGCTGTCACAGGAGTGGAACAAGAAATTTCTGTTTTGTTTTTCAGGATTTGGAGCGGCGAAAGGGCGGGCGTTGAGGAAACGCGGAGAAGCTCTGTGGCGGCGGGGGAACGCATGGAGATGGCAACGAAGCAGGCGAAGAAGAAAGCGACGCGAAAGACGGCGCAGGGATCGAAGACGCCGCTCAAGCCGAAGGCAACGAAGACGGCAGCGAAGGCGAAGGAGGGGAACAGGGGGGAGGCAGCGAGGAAAGAGGGCGCGAGCAAGCGGAAGGTGAAGCTGGACAAGAAGAAGCTGGGCGCGATGGTGGACCGGATGCTGCTGCAACTGGCGGAGCAGGTGGAAGAAGGCGAGTGCAAGATCTCGACAAGCGAGGGTGTGAGGCTGATCCAGTTGCGGGAGTCGCTGGGGCTGGAGAAGCCGAGCGCGGTGAAGGTCGAGTGGGTGGAGCCGAAAGGGGAATGAAGATCCGGAGGGCCATTCCGTATGCGCCGCTGCCGTCGCAGCGGCGGTTCCATGAATCGGCAGCAAGGTTCAAGGGGTTTTCGGGGCCGATCGGATCGGGCAAGAGCCAGGCGCTGTGCCACGAGGCGCTGAAGCTGGCGTATCTGAACCCCGGGAGGACGGGGCTGATCGGGGCGCCGACGTATCCGATGCTGCGGGACGCGACGCAGGCGGCGCTGTTCGAGGTGATGAGGCAGAGCGGGATTCCATATGAGTTCAACAAGGCGGAGAACCAGGCGGTGCTGCTGGACACGGACTCGCGGATCCTGTTCCGCTCGCTGGACGAGTACGAGCGGTTGCGGGGGACGAACCTGGCGTGGTTCGGGGTGGACGAGCTGACATATGCGAGCGAAGAGGCGTGGGTGCGGCTGGAGGGAAGGCTGAGGGATCCGCAGGCGAAGCGGCTGTGCGGGTTTGGCGTGTGGACGCCGAAGGGGTACGACTGGGTGTGGGAGCGGTTCCTTCATGACCCGGTAGCCGGATACGAGTGCGTGCAGGCGCAGCCGTTCGAGAACCGGCACCTGCTGGAGAAAGTGCCGGATTTTTATGAGCGGCTGAAGCACAGCTACGACGAGGCGTTCTACGCGCAGGAGGTGCTGGGCGAGTATCTGAATCCGGCGCAGGGGCTGGTGTACCACGCATTCGAGCGGAAGGCGAACGTGAAGGAGGTGGAGGCGGACCCGGGGCGGGAACTGCTGTGGGCGCTGGACTTCAACGTGGACCCGATGTCGAGCGTAGTAGTGCAGGAGGTGGAGGGGCGGGTCCACGTGCTGGACGAGATCGTGCTGCGGCGGGCGGGGACGCGGGACGCGTGCGAGGAGTTCGCGAGGCGGTATGGCGGGTGGAAGGCGGGCGTGGTGATTTATGGGGACGCGTGTGCGGGGCGGTTGCAGACGAGCGGGACGACGGACCGGCAGGTGATCGAGGCGTTTTTCGCGGAGAGAGGGGAGCGGCCCGTGTACCGGATCCCGAGGAAGAACCCGCCGGTGAGGGAGCGGGCGGCGCTGATGAACGCGAAGTTGAGGAACGCGGCGGGGGAGGTGGGTCTGGTGGTCCACCCGCGCTGCAAGGAGCTGATTCTGGATTTCGAGCGGGTGCAGTGGGCGGAAGCGGCGAATGAGATCGACAAGGACAAGGACCCGCGGCGCACGCACCTGAGCGACGCGCTGGGCTATCTGCTGTGGGAGCGGCAGCAAGCGGGCTCGGCGGCCGGGGAGAGGGACCAACGGCTGTACTGGTGAGGCGGAGAGCGATGGAAAACATCAACCGGGAGCATGCGGAGTACAAGGCCTGGAAGGGCGTGTGGCCGAAATACCGGGACCTGTACGCGGGCGGCGAGCAGTTCACAGCAAATGCCGACCGGTACCTGATTCCGAGGCAGAAGGAGCCGGCGGCGGTCTACCGGGAGCGGGTGAGCCGGGCGTTTTACGAGAACTACGCCGGCTCGATCATCGACTGGTATGCGGCGACGCTGTTCCGGAGGGAGCCGATTCTGACGTTCGAGGGGCGCGACGAAGCGGCGCGGCGGTATTTCAACGATCTGGCGGAGGACTGCGACCGGCGGGGATCGACGCTGAGCGACTTTTTCCGGCGGCAGGTGGTCGAGGCGATGGTGATGGGGCGGAGCTACATCACGATCGACTTTCCGAAGGGGCGGAGGCCAGCGGGGAGCCGGGCGGAGGAGGACGCCCTTGGATTGTCGCGCGGGTATTTCAGCGAGTATCCGGCAGAGAGTGTCATTCACTGGCAGAAGGACGAGCGCGGCGAGTACGAGTGGGTGGTGCTGCGCAGCGAGCGGGACGTGGTGGACGAGGCGACCGGGGCGAAGAGGACGGTGCGCGAGTGGGTGAGATACGACCGGCAGCGATACGAGATCTGGCGGCAGGTGGAGGCGGACGGCAAGGCGGCGCCGGCGCAGAAGCAGGAAGAGGGGCTGCACGGTCTGGCGGGACTGGGGCGGGTGCCGGTGTTCGAGTTCACGCTGGGCGAGGGGATGTGGCTGATGAACCGGGCGGCGTCGCTGCAACTGGAGCACTTCAACAAGTCGAACGCGCTGGCGTGGGCGCTGACGATGGGGCTGTTCGCGATGCCGGTGATTTACAGCGACAGCGAGTTCAAGCAGGTGGTGGGCGAGACCTACTACGTGAAGCTGGGCAAGGAGGACCGGTTCGGGTGGACGGAGCCCGAGGGGCATGTGTACCGGATCGCGTTGGAGAACATCGACCGGCTGAAGGAGGAGATCTACCGCGTGTGCTACATGCTGCACCAGGCGGGGGGATCGCTATCGAAGAACGCGGCGCTGACCGGGGTGAGCAAGCAGCGGGACTACCTGGTGACGCAGGAGGTGCTGCGCGGGATGGGGGACCGCGTAAAGGACATGCTGAAGCGGCTGTTGAGGACGCTGGCGGAGGCGCGGCAGGACGAGATCCTGATCGGCGTGGCGGGAATGGATGAATTCGACATCGGCGAGTTCTCGGGCGAGCTGGAGGACGCGGAGCGGCTGTTGCAGATGGGCATCCCGTCGGCGACGCTGCGGTCGGAGATCCAGAAGAAGCTGGCGATGAAGTATCTCTGCGACGCGAGCCAGGAGCTGAAGGACCGGATCGCGCGCGAGATCGACGCCGGGCAATAGGACCGGCAGAACGAAGGAGCGAGGGCAAGGATGGAGCAGGCACAGCACGAGGAGATGCAGGCGTCCGCAGGGGCGCAGCCGGAGGAGATCCGGACGGTGATTCGGAGCGTGATCGAGGAGTATCTCGATCAGCAGAAGAAGGAGAGCGAGCCGGCGTACAAGGCGGAGCTTCAGGAAGAGAGGAAGAAGCGGGAGCAGCTGGAGCGCCGGTTGAACGAGCTGGTGGAGGAGAACAAGCGGAGCCGCCAGATGGCGGAGGAGAGCGACCGCCACGCGCAGATCAAAAGCGAGTTGCAGAGGCTGGGCGTGTCGAAGGTGGACCTGGCGTTCCGGATCGTGAAGGACGAGATTGTGAGGGCCCCGGACGGGGCGCTGGTGGCGCGGACACCGGAAGGGGAGAAGAATTTCCGGGAATTTCTGTCGAATTTCGTGCAGGAAAATCCCGAATTTCTGCCGGCGCGGATTGCGGGCGGCAGCGGGGTGGTGAGCCCCGGCCGCGGGCCTGCGACGCCGGCGGTTGTGGATCTGGACAAGATCCGGCCTGGCATAAGCCAGGAGGAGATGCAGCGGATCCGGGAGCAGATCAGCCGGGTGGCGCTGCAAAGCCTGAGAGGGGAATAGCGCGGAGGGCGGGAGCCGCCGCGAGGCGCTGTTAGAGCAACAAGGAAAGGAAAGAGAGGATGGCAGCAATCACATCGGCCAATCTGGCAAATGCGATCGTGAAACTGGTGGCGGTGGACGCGCTTCCCGCGTTGATGGGCCACCTGGTGATGGGCAATCTGGTGAACCGGGACTTCGAGCCGACTCTGGCTCAGGCCGGGGACACGGTGAACGTGCCGATCCCGCCGACGATGGTGGCGAACAACATCGCCGAGGGCGGGACGGTGCAGACGCAGAACCCGAATGTGGAGACGGCGCAGATCGTGCTGAACACGCACGCGGAGGCGACGTTCCAGATTCCGGACGTGACGAAGGTGATCGCGGTTCCGGACCTGCTGAGGCTGTACATGGAGCCGGCGATGATCGCGCTGGCGGAGAAGGTGGAGAGCGACCTTCTGGACCTGTACAGCCAGTTCACGGCGAACGCGCCGCTGGGCACAGGCGGGACGGCGCTGACGGAGGCGGTGGTGGACGCGGCGGAGACGGCGCTGTTCAACGCGAAGGTTCCGGCGAGCGAGCAGAAGTACCTGGTGGTGGACGGGACGGCGTATTCGCAGCTGCGGCAGATTCCGCGGTTCAGCGAGTATCAGACGGCGGGCGACGCCGGGCTGCGGGCGCTGGTGGACGGCAGCATCGGGCGGCTGAAGGACTTCTATGTCTTCCGGTCGCAGTTCGTGAAGAAGACGGGTTCGTCGCCGGTGACGACGCAGAACATTGCGTTTGCGAAGAACGCGATGGGGCTGGCGGTGCGGCGTCTGCCGAAGCCGCTGCCGGGGACGGGCGCCATTGCGGAGTACGCCGAGGTGGGCAACTTCGGCATCCGGGTGGTGATGAGCTACCAGCCGAATACGCTGGCGCAGCAGTTCACGGTGGACATTCTGTATGGCGTTGGCGTTCTGCGGAACAGCCACGGCGTGCAGGTGCGCAGCTAGCAGAGGCGGGGAAGAAGGGGGCGGCGAGGCGCCGCCCCCGACGCAGCCGGACAGAACACAAAGCGAGGACAGGATGGATCTGAGGCGTTACTATCAGGAGCTCCGCCGGAAGGAGGCGGAGATCGAGGGCAAAGACATTTACGTGGCGAGCCTGGAGACGGCGGACGGGGGCAAGGCGGGAGTGATCACGCAGGTGCCCAAGACGCTGGGCTGCCGGCTGATTGTGGAGGGGAGAGCGCGGCTGGCGACGAAGGAAGAGGCGGAGCGGTACGAGCAGGAAGAAGAGCGGAAGCGGGCGGAATTGGCGAGCCAGGAATTCGCGCGGAAGATCCAGGTGCAGGTGGTGGCGGACCCGCGGGCGGGCCGGAGCGGGAAAGGCGAGGAGAGGGGCTAGGAGGGCGAGATGGCGCTGCTGGTGGACGGAGACATCAACGGCCTGGACGAACTGAAGGAATGGGACAGCGGCGTGCTGGAGGTTGCGCACGGGGAGGGGATCGACCTGGGCGCGAAGCTGGGAAGGGCGCAGGCGGAAGTGGAGGAGGAGATCGAGGCGTTTCTGCGGGACCAAGAACGCGGCGCGCTTTCGCAGGTTGTGGTGGACAGGGGGTTGAGGCACTGGCACGCGCTGAAGACGCTGGAGGCGGTCTACCGGGACGCCTATTTCAACCAATTGAACGACCGTTACGGGGAGAAATGGAAGCACTATTACGAGCTTTGCGGCGGCCAGGCGAAGAAGTATTTCGACGCGGGCGTGGCCATCACATACGCTCCATTACGAAGGCCGGCGTGGGTAGAAGCCGAGATCGAAGACGGCCCGATGCCGCCAGGGAGCTACCGGATCCAGGCCACGGTTGTGGACGGGCAGGGGCGGGAGAGCGCGCCCTGCCCGGTGCAGGTGATCGCCGCAGCGCTGCCGCACGGGTTGCGGGTGCGGCTGCCGTACGCGCCGGACGGGGCGGCGGGTTGGAACGTTTACGTGAGCGGGGCCGACACCGCGCCGGGTTTACAGAACGCGGCACCGATGGGGCTTGAAGAAGCGTGGGAACTGCCGCCGGAAGGAGTGGCAAGCGGCCGGCCGGCGGGCGAGGGGCAGGCGGCCGATGAAGTGATCCGCGCGGGCGGATTCATTTTGCCAAGGGGCTGAGCGATGACGTTCACGATTCGCGAGGTGCTGGAGCGGGTGCAGGAGCTGCTGGAGGGTGAAGGCGGACTGGCGGACAGCCTGGAGCAGTTGAGAGGGGAGTACGAGGCCGAGGATCGGGACTGGCCGCTGCGGACCGTGGTGCTGAAGGCGGCACCGGAGCACATCGAGCAGGCGTGGGGCGGCCGGTATCCCGCAGTGAACGTTTACTGCGAGAAGGTGCGGAGCCGCCCGACGGAGCGGTTGCGCCGGTTTTCGGGCGAAGTGCAAGCAGGGATCGAAGTGAGGGTGTCGCAGGACCGTCTGGAAGGGATCACGGATCTATTGCATTACTACTGCGACGCGGTGAGAGACGTGATGGAGAGGTGCGGCGGCTGCATCGGGCCGGGGTTGTATCTGAGCGGCGAGGCGACAGTCCACATCGATCCGGTGAAGAAGGGCGGGAGCCATTTTCTTCAAACCGGGCGGGTGATGTGCACGGTGATTGTGAACCGGGAATGAGCGGAGAAGGCGGGCAATGAGTTGCTACATTTCGACGAGGAACAGCCGCTATTATGCGGTGAAAGAGGCGGAATTCGGGAAAGTGGCCGCAGCCAGCGCTTCCGGCCGGTTCGGCGCCGTCTGGCTGCGGGTGGCGCAAAAGCACGAGGAGCCGCGCAGGCGCGACAAAACGGGCACGCGGACCCGTGCAGGCGTGGCGGGCCGGCTGCGGAAGCGGACGAGCTTCGAACTCAGCACGTACCTGTTTGCGCGAGAGGCCGGGGAGGCGGCGCCAAGGTGCGGCGCGCTGGTGGAGGCGGCGCTGGGCGCGGCGCCCCGGGTGACGGCGGGAGGGCTGCCGGTGGCTCAAGTGCAGGGGAGCATGGTAGTGTTCGGCGCGAGCCACGGCCTTCAGCCGGGCGACGGTCTGAGCATCGGCGGAGAGCTGAGGGTGGTGACGGCGATCCCGGACAACCAAACGGTGTGGGTGAGCGCTCCATTCCGGGGAGGCGTTGGAACCGTGACAGGGGGCGCCGTAAGCTACGGCTTGGCGGGGCAGCTTCCGGGCGTGAGTCTTTACGAATACTGGACGCCAGAGGGAGCCGTTCAACGGATCCTGAACGGAAGTGTGGTGGACGAAATGGAAGTGGAGCTGAACGGGGACTTCCACGAGTTGACGTTTCGAGGCGTATCGGCGGGCGTGATCGACAACCGGACGTTCGAAGGCGGGCAGGGCGGGCTGGCAACGTTTCCCGCCGAGCCGGCGACCGAGGCTCTGTTGGAGACTCCTGTGCCGGGGCACCTGGGCCAAGCGTGGGCGGGGACGGGCCCATGGCCTCTGGAGACGCTGGCGCAAGCCCGCGTCCGGGTGAAGAACAACGTGGAGCTCAGGTGGCGGGATTTTGGGTTGATGGAGCCGAAATGCGCCGTGCCGGGCGACCGGGAAGTGACGATCGATCTGGAGATTTATGGCACGGGCGCGGAGGCGTGCGAGGCGCTGTATGCAAGTGCGAGTCGTCGTGAGCCAATGCCCCTCATGGTTCAAATGGGAGAAGTTCCAGGGGCAATGTGCGGCGTTTATGTTCCGAATTTTGTTCCTGCTCCTCCAGAATTTCTGGATGGAGAGGAACGGCTTCGGTGGCGGCTGCGGGGCAGTATTGCGCAAGGGGTTCGAGAAGACGAGATTCACGTTGTTTTCGGCTGAGGGGACGAGAGTGGACTACGAAAGCACGGTGAAGCGAGAGTCGAAAGCCTGTCCTGGCGTGCGGTACGTGATCCGGAGGCCGTCCTTGCAGAGGAGGGCGGAGATCACGAGAAGCGTGCGCGAGCTTCTGACCGAGCTGGAATACAGGGAATCGGGAGAGGGCGTGGCGGAGCGGCTGGCAGCGGCGGAACTGGAGAGCCGCATCGACAGCGCGTATCTGGAATGGGGGCTGGCGCGTGTGGAGGGCCTGCGGATCGACGGCGCCGACTGCGACGTGCGGGCGCTGATCGAGAGCGGTCCGGAGGAGCTCTGCCGGGAAATTGCGGCAGCGATCCGGCGGGAATGCCGGCTGAGCGAAGAAGAACGAAAAAACTGACCCTCGCCCTTCATTACTACACAGGGGGCGCCGCCGGGTGGAGGTGCGAGGATTGCCGGAGGGCGGGTCTGGAGGCGAAACGGCGGTGCGGGTGGAGCGCGAAGGATGTTGACGGGACGGCTCCGGTGTGGGCGGGATACGGCTCGGCCGCAAAGCGGTGCCCGAAGACAGTGATTACTCCGGACAGTGTGGCGTGGCTGGAGATGTGGGCTGTGTGGAGGCATACGGGGAAGGGCCCGGAACCTGTCTGGAGCGCGAAGGACCTGGAGGCTATGGCAGCGCTGGAGCAGGCGTGGGAGAGGATGCAGGATGAAGCGCGAAGATCTGGAGCTTGAATCGCGGATTGCCGAGGCCGTGCGGGCGGCAGCGGGCGTGTGGCGGACGGGTTCGGTTGCATCCCAAGCGGAGGCGGCCACTGGAAGGGATGCGGGGGCGGGCGGATCCGCCGAGAGGTTGGCGACAGCATTCGGCGACCTGCTTTCGCGGCTGGATGCGCTGGCGAGGCCGGCGACAACGGCAGTGGAAGGTGGGTGGAAGGGAGTGGTGTCGAGCCTGAATCCCATAATGGGAGGGCTTCTGAGACTCTTCGGAGGCGGGGAGCTGGAAGGCCCTGCGGCGCCGGCGGCAGCGGTCCGGCCGGCGGCTGCGAAGCTCGAGCTTGGGTACGGGAGCGGGCGTGAGGGGTACTTCATGGTCGACCGGGACGCGAGCGGGATGGTACGAGCGGGCGCGCCGGTGGGAGCGCCAACCGTGGTGGTCAACATCGACACGATAGACAGCAGGTCTTTCCTGGAACGGACACCCGAGATAGCCGAAGCCGTGAAGCGGGTGATTCTGGAGGCGGAGGGGATGCGAGAGGTTTTCGGAGCTTTGCAGGAGTAAGAGCATGCTGGAATTCCCAAGGCTGAAAACGGGAGTGAGCGCACAATATCCGCTTCAGCGGGAAATTCTTGCAGAAACGCGGACATTCACGTTTCTGGACGGCAAACAACAGAGGTTTCCCGTCAAGAGGCTCCGGAGAAGGTGGGCCGTCCGGCTTGGGGATCTGGCGGAGGACGAGGCGGCGGCGATCGAGACTTTTGCTTTCCAGCACCGGGAGACTGGAGAGGCATTTCGATTCCTGGATCCGGTGACGGGCAGGGAGCATTTCCCGTGCTACCTCGAGGGGCGGGCGCAGCAACAAACAGCCGTGGGACCCGGGCGGAGGCAGAGCGTTCTGATCGTGGTCGAAGGGGAGGGGTGAGATGTATTTTCCGGTGCAGGCGAGCCGGGTTCAGGCGCAGTATCCGGTGACGAGGATCACGGAATCGCGGTTTCGCGAGGTGGAGACTCCGGGCGGGAAGTGGTGGAGGAGCGCCAGCGACGGGCCCGCGGTGCGCCGCTGGGTACTGAGGTTCGAGGACCTGACAGATGGAGAAGCTGAGGCGCTGGTGACTTGCTACGAAGCTTGCGCCGGCGGCTGGCGCACCTTCGTTTTTGCCGATCCCGCGGGGAACCTGCTGCGGTGGAGCGAGGACCTGGAGGCTGCGGATTGGGGCAAGGATGCGGGCTTGGCGGTAACAAGGTCTGGCGGCGCGGCGGAGCGGCCTGCGGAGTTCCAAGTGGTCAATGGGAGTGCGGCGGCGGCGAAGATCTGGCAGGAACTGGACCTTCCGCCGGGGCTGGCTGTCTGCGTCTCGTGCGAGGTGTGGGGGGAGGGAGTGACTCTAAGGGCGCCCGGCGGGGCGGCGAGAGGCGTGGCGGCGAGCGGGGAGTGGACGAAAGCGTTCGTCACAGGAGAGAGCTCGGGAGGAGTCCAGAGGGTCGAACTCGAGATCCCGGCTGGGGCAACTGCTTTTGTCCGCAGAATGCAGGCAGAAACGCAGCTGGCTCCCTCGGAATACGAGGGCACGTTCGAAACGGGCGGAATCCACGTGAAGACGCGCTTTGCCGAGGACGGACTTCAGTTGGTTGCGGTGGCGCCTGACCGTCACAGGGCGCAAGTGATTCTCGAGAGCGCAATGGAGAATGCCGGGTGAACCAGATCAATGATTGGAAGCAACGCGAGGAGACGCTGACGCCCCTCCTTCTATTCGAATGCCAGCCCGCAGAGGGGACGGAAGAGCTGTGGTGCACGCACGCTGTCAGAGCCGAAGGGAAGGCTTACGAGGGGCGCGTGTTGCGGCACAGCGGATTCGAGATGCGGCTTGGGGCCGAGGACGGGCTGGACAACGGATCCCGATTGACGCTGACGCTGGCGAATGTGGACGGGCGGATTTCGCAGATCGATGCGAATCCCGGATGGCGGGGCGCGAGGCTGAGAGTACGATTCGGGTTTTTCGATCTGGCCACTGGCGAGCCGGCCAGCGAACTGGTGACGGTTTTCCTGGGACTTGCGAATCCAGCCGACGAAATTACCGAGCGCGATGCCCGGCTGAGTTTTGTCAACCGGCTCAGCCTGCAGCGGGTGCAGGCGCCGCAATTGAGGATCCAGGCGCGGTGTCCGTGGCGTTTTCCATCCACGCGGGAGCAGCGGGAAGAGGCGTTGGCGGGAGGAAATGAGGGGGGGTACTCGCACTTCTACCGGTGCGGTTACTCGCCCGATGTGGAGGGTGGTTGCGGGAACCTGAACGGCGACGAGCCGTATATGGGCTGTAATTACACGCGTGAGGATTGCCAACAGCGCGGGATGTTCGAGAAAGACTCCCAGAACCGGCCGACGGCGCGGTTCGGAGGTTTTGCCTTTCTTCCCGCAGGGCTCTTGACGAAGGCGCATGGAGCGCGGGACGCGCAATGGTCGGAGCCGCTGGACGGCAGGGCAAGGCCGAACGATGCGGTTCCGGTGATCTACGGGACGGCGTGGATCCAGGCGCCAGTGATTTTCGCCAGGAACGACGGGAACCTGACGCACTGCGAAGCGTTGGTGGGGATGGGGCCGATCGAGGGGGTGAGGAAAGTCATCGCCAACGGGGTGGAGATACCGCAAGCCGATGACGGGCGTGACATGACGGGAACCGGGTGGCACCGTTTGCTGACGCGCGGCGAGCGGAACGGCGGATTCAATACCGGGTTTGCCGACAGCGAAGGCAGGCCGATGGGGGACCCACACGGGAGCCTGGCCTGTCTGAGCGTGGTGCTGCCCAACACGATCGTCGACAGGGGAAAGCTGCCGAGAATCGAAGTGCTGGCGGACGGGTTGCGGCTGGAGAGATATGATGCGCAAGGTCAGGTGATCGATGCCAGTTTTACCCGGAATCCGGCATGGATTTTACTCGATCTTTTCCGGTCGGCAGGCTGGCGGAAGGAGGAGATTGATTTCGCAAGTTTCGCAGCGACGGCGCAGTATTGCGACGAATTTGTGACGCTTGCCGGTCCGGACGGTGAACCGCTCCAGGGGCCGCGATTCGAAGTGAACGCGGCATTGACGAGGCGCCGGAGCCTGAGTGAAACGGTGAAGGGCATCCGGTCGGCATCGGGGCTAATGCTTTCTTTCGATGCGGAAGGGAAGCTTAGCTTGCGTCCCGAGACCACATTGGAACGGCAGCATCCGGCGAAGGCGCCGTCGAGCAACGCAAGCGCGCCAATGCACGGCGGATGGCCGGCATATGAATTCGGGGACGGGAGCAATGGAGTTTCCGGCATTCTGCTGCGCAGGGGAGGGGAGTCCACCTTCCGCGTTTACCGCCGGAGTTCGGGCGAGTCGCCCAACCGTCTCACGGTGGAGTACACAAACGCGTTCAGGGATTACGCGCCGGAGTCGCTGTCGTTCGTGGATTACGAGGATGCGCGCCTGCAAGGCTGCGAGGTTTCAGCCGCGCACAGCGCGCTGGGGCTGCCGCATTTCGATCAGGCGGCGCGGATCCTCCGACTCCAGCTCGAGAAAAACCTGCGGGGCAACCAGTATGTGGAGTTCGAGACCACCGTACAGGCTTTCGGGTTGCGGCCAGGCGACATCATTACGATCACGCACTTGCGCAGCGGTTTTGACCGGACGCCGTTTCGAGTTCTAAAAGTGGCGGCGGGGTTGAACTTCGAGACAGCCCGGATCACGGCGCAGCGTCACGAGGATGCATGGTATGAGCGGGTTGCCGCGGAGAAGCCCTTCGAGGGCGCGGAGATCCTTCAGAACGGCGGGGTGCCGCTTTCGTTGGCCGGGAAGGCCAGGAATGCTTCCGGGGAGGAGGAGTTTGAGTTTGAGGAGGCCGAGGCGGGAGGCGAAGGCAATGTGGAGGTGACCGTGCGGTTCACAGCGCCTGCGAAACCCGGGATCGGCGCTCCCCGGCTTCCGTCGGTGGACTTGGTTCCAAGAATCCGGAGCGGGGAAGGGACGCTGGCGGGAGGCAGGACGTGGTATTACGCCGTGAGCGCTGTGAATGCGACGGGGCAGGAGTCGAAGGGATCCTTCGTCGTGGAGGCGCACTTGCCCGGGGGGGCGGAAGGCTATGCAGTGGAACTCAAGGGAATCCGAACCGGGGCCGACGCTGCGGGAATCCGGGTCTACCGCGGAGAGAGCCCGTTCCGGCTGCGGCGCATTGCGGAAGTCTCGCCGGCTCCGACAGAGTTCGTCGATGCCGGGCTTTCGGCGAGCCTAACCCCGGTCCCTGATCCGAACTTCGACCACGCGAGATTCCAGTGGCGCTTCGAGTACCTTCCACCTACTTCCACAGACTTGACCGCGGCAGCGATGATCGGGAATTCGACGCTAGGAATGCAGTCAGACGAATACCGGGGCCGGGTAGTGCGGATCATCTCGGGCAAAGGCGGCGGACAGGAGCGGCAAGTGACGCACAACACCGAAACGGAGATCCACGTGTCGCCGCCGTGGAATGTAGCGCCGGACACAACGAGTATCTTCGCCGTTTCGGAGACGGGGTGGAGACCCGGGGGGCTCACGAGATCCGACGAAATCCGGTTTGTTGTGCCGGCTGGATACGGCGGCGCCATTCAGGTCATGGGTGTTGCCGTGAGCGGCCGAGGGGCGGAGAGTCCGGAGGCGGAAGCGCTGGTGGGGAGGCATGAGCTCGGGCTTGCGGGTGCCGGAGACAGAGATGTGCCGCCCATGCCGGGCTTCGGACTGACCGCGCACGGGCAAGGCGGATTCTTGATCAGCGGGATCGGTTTCCCGACGCTGGAGAACACGCGGACGATCCGCACGGGCACACTTGTTGTCCATTATTGGGATGAGCTGAAGAGCCCCTGCCCCTGGCGCCTGGCGGCGGCGATGGATGCTGCGGCCGTGGTGCTGGAGGCTTCCGCTGCGATGCCGGCGGCACAAGGGGATCTGGTGCAAGTGGAGCAGGAGTTGATGCGCGTGCTGGAAGTATGGGGCGGCGGCGCCCAGTTGCTGGTGGACCGCGGGGTTCACGACACCGAAGCCGTGATCCACACGGCGGGCATGCCGGTCTACCTGCTGGAACGGCACACCTCCGTGATGGCGTTTTCCAAAGGGTTTTTTGGAAGCCCTGCCAGCGGAAGCTACAGCCGGAGAGTGGATCTCAAGAACGCGCGGATTGCGGCAGGCGAGTTCTACGTCACCAACGACCGGGGATCGAGCCCGACTGCGTATCAGGCTTACACTGCGACTGCTGAGGGAGGGCTGAGAACGATGGTCGGAGGGCAGTACACGTTCCAGTTTGATAGCGAGCTGGCTGTGGCGGCGCACATTTCGCCGCCGATCATTGTGGAGTCGACACGGGCTGTGAGAGACGTGCAGGCTCATGTGGATCAACCTCCCGCCGGAGAGCCCGTGCTGATTCGCGTGTCGGTAGACGATGAGCCTTACGCAGACCTGGCGATACAACCGGGATTCAGGGATTCGGAAGCAGTGAGCTGCTTCGACCGGCTCCCCTTGACCGAGGGGGCGCGGGTGACCGCTTCCATCCTGGCAGTGGGGACGGGGGTGAACAGCTATCCGGGCCGTGGGTTGACCGTCACTTTGCGGCTTTAGCCGCGATTTCTCACACCTCCCCCAGCGGAGCGCTGGGAGGCGGCGGGCGAGTCGGATTTGAGGTCAAAATCGGCTGCCGTTTTTCCTGATTGCGC
>Ga0209018_1000511_pt1 | contig 35624 bp, 27 predicted proteins | sample YNPBryBLVA2012_FD_185814 | JGI IMG/M metagenome (GOLD analysis project Ga0209018, IMG submission 185814) | Anoxygenic and chlorotrophic microbial mat microbial communities from Yellowstone National Park, USA - YNP Bryant BLVA 2012 (SPAdes)... ...
ACTTTGACGCCCTTGGTAATGAGCGCCTCGACGTTTTCTTTCTCCTTGGCCGAGGAACCCTGGCTGAACAGGATTTCGACATCGTATCCGGCTTTGGTCAGCGCTTCCTTGAAGCGGGTCTCGTCCTGAATCCAGCGCGGCTCGTCCTTGGTCGGCAGAACGATGCCTACGGCCAGCTTGGTCGCCGCGGCCTGCGTGGCGGTGGGTGCGGCTGTGGTTGCTTTCCCTCCGCACGCACTCAACAGCATGGATGCGGCAACAATCAAGGAAATCAAAGTGAACAGCGAACTCTTCTTGAACATTTCTTGATCCTCCATAGAGATTTGATTGGGCTTAACTGATTGGATTTAGGTGGGGAACGACGGGGTAGGGTTATGGCAAATGCAAAAGGGACCTCCTTTGCTTTACGAAGCTGAAAGCATACACTATAATCATCATACAAAAGCAAGGTTGGCCTTTCAACCCTTGTCATCCCTTTGCAGAAACAGGATTCCCCTGGTTCGATTTAGGGGATTTCCCCTAAGCGGCACAAGGCGGAGGGTGCTAATCCAGGAAAACCTTGTTTCTTTGCACAAGAAGTCTACGGGTTAGACGCGAATTTCGAAAAAAATGAACTCGTCGGTAAGAACACTCATCGCTGATGATCATGCCCTCGTCCGCGCCGGCCTGCGCGATGCCCTTGCCAGCTTGCCTGAACTAGAAATCGTAGGCGAGGTCAGTAATGGAGCTGAATTGTCGCTTGCTCTCCAGCAATTAAACCCCGATTTGCTGGTCATGGATGTCAACATGCCAGAGTTCGAGCCGGTGGTGGCGGTGAAGCGGATACGCATGGACTACCCGGCCCTCAAAATCCTGGTGGTGAGCGCCTATGATGACCAGGCATATGTGGTCGGGCTGCTCTCGGCAGGCGTCAATGGCTACCATCTCAAGGATCAACCGCTTTCTGATTTGCAACATGCGGTGCAGCGCATATTGGCGGGCGGGCGGTGGATTTCAGACCCGCTGCTCGACCGCTTGGTGGATTATCAAGCTGAGCGAGAGGATAGCTCCTCTCAATTGACGCGCCGCCAGCGTGAGTTGCTCTATCTGTTGAAGCTGGGATACAACAATCAGAAGATTGCCTGGCTGATGGAGCTGAGCGTGAAGACGGTCGAGAATCATCTCACCGCTCTCTACCGCGCCATTGGCGTGGAAAGCCGTCTGGAAGCCAATAACTACGCCAACCGCCATCCCGAAAGCCTATCCATCCCGGAGCGGTTGAAAAATCAAGCGAGAGAGGAAACCCCTGCGGTTGGGGCGTTGACGGCTCTGGTGGTGGACGACAATCCGCGCTATCGCTCACAGTTAGCCAAGCTGTTGAACAAAGCCTGCCCCGGCTCCAGTCTGTACGAGGCGGAAAATTCGTCCGAGGCGCTGCGCCTTGCCGGGCGTGTCAAGCCTCAATTGGCTTTCGTGGATGTTGTTCTGCGGGATGAAGACGGCATCGAGTGCGCTCGCCGCATCAAAAGTTTGTCCCCCAAGACGCGCCTCATCATGATCAGCGCTTACCCCGACCGCGAATTCCGCCGCCTTAGCCTGGCGGCAGGTGCACTGGTCTTCCTCGACAAGAAGGATATTGATGCAGCCACTGTGCGGCAAGTCGTCGCCGACGCGCTGGCGTGAAGTTCACAGGCTGATCGAAGGGTAGGGGCTGGGTATCTCGATCAGCAGTTCCATCCCCGCCGCAGGTCGGGAGTTTATCCGCATGGTGCCTCCCAACAGTGAGACGCGTTCGCTGATTCCTACCAACCCAAAGTGCTTTTCCTCCGACAATCTGGCAAGATTGAGCGGGCGCTCGAGCCCTTGCCCGTTGTCTATCAATTGCACAATCAGACTGGCCGTAGGCGTGCGCTTCAACGACAGCTTGACCCAACTGGCGTGGGTGTGCTTGCGCACATTGCTCAACCCTTCCTGAATGATCCGGAAAACGGACAATTCGATCGGCTCGGGCAAACGCCCTAGCTCGGCATCTATATCTAGCTCGACCTGTATGCCGGTTTGCTTCGACCATTGATGGGCCAGCGACCAAATAGCGGCGGCCAACCCGTGGCTGTCAATGGTAGGCGGCCGCAAGTCGCTGCATATTTGGCGCAGGCTGCTCACCACCTGGCGCAGGCCGTTACGGATGTCGGCCACCTCCAAACGTTCGCTTTCCTCGGCGACGGCGTTTTGCAGCTCTTCCAGTTGATAAGTGTAGCTCAACAAATCCTGGATGATCTGGTCGTGCAAATCGCGGGCTAGCGCCTTGCGCTCGGCTTCGCGCTCGGTCATCAAGCGCCGGTTGGCCTCTTGCAGGGCAAGGTTCAGGCGATCGAGCGCTTCCACCTGGGCGTGCATGCGTTCTACCAGTTGACGGTTCAGCGAGTCCTGGGCTTTCAGGCTCTGGCGCAGCTCCTGTTGGGCGCGTCGCAGCTCTTCGGTCTGTTGCTGGGCAGCGTGATAGGCCTCGAAGGCCCAGATGACCGGTGTGATTTGATCCTGCCGGTTGGAGCCTACGATCAATTCCACGATCTGGCGCGGGGTGGTTTCGGCAGTGGGGCGCAGGGCGGCCTGTCGCCCCTGATAAAGCACCAGGATACGGTGGGTGATGGCGAAGATATGTTTCAGATCATCGCTGCTGATGATGACGGCAACGCCCTGGGCGGCCAATTGCTCGATGCGTTTGAGGATGATTTGCTGACGTTTGTAACTGAACGCTGTGAGGGTTTCATCGAGCAAGAGCAAGCGGCTGGGACGAAGCAGGGCGTGAGCTAAGGCGGCAAATTGTCTGTACTCGTTGGAGAGACTCGTGGGGCGTTCGTGAACCAAGCGAATATCAATCTCGAATTCGGCAAACAAACTTTGCACAGCCTCGATCATCTTGCCGTCATTCGGCCAGATTTGCAAGCGCGGCCAGTTGCACATCTCCTGCCCCAAGAAGATGTTTTGTAGGACGGTCAAGTTTTCTGCCAGGCAGGGATTTTGGTGAACGCTGGCAATGCCAAGCTTTTGGGCGTGGGCGGCTGAGGCCAGGGTGACACGCCGCCCGCAGAAATGGATTTCACCCCCGCTTGGCAGGTTGACCCCGCTCAACAGTTGGAACAGGGTGGATTTGCCTGAGCCGCGCTGACCGACCACGCCCAGCACTTCGCCAGGCTCGATCTCGAAACTGACCCCCTCCAGCGCCATTATCGGCCCAAAGCGCTTGCTCAGGTTGCGAACACTGAGCAGGGGGGGAGTCTTCGTTGCCTCATAAGTATCGTCAGTTTCCATAACTTCTACCCGCTGTATTGCATTTTTCGACGGTCTCTCCATGGCATGTCGAAGAGCTGCCAGAGGCATGAGCGGCCGCGGATTTCGCCAAGAAAGATGGCTCCTGGCTTGGCCTTTCCAGCCGACAGCGTCAGCAAGCAGCATCTTGCAAATCAACATGGTATAATCACTCTGTCTGCATTATAACCTGCCAAATCCTTTGGGCAAAGACGGGAGTCGAAATTGGCTTTTAATCCCCTCAATTGGCTACTGGGGTTCTTCTCGCTCGACATCGGCATTGATTTAGGCACCGCCAACACATTGGTCAATGTGCGCGGCAAAGGCATTGTGATCAATGAACCCTCGTGGGTGGCTATTGATAAGCGCACTCGCCAGCCGCTTGCCATTGGCGCGGAAGCCAAAGAGATGGTGGGGCGCACACCGGCCAATGTGGTTGCCATCCGCCCCTTGCGCGACGGGGTCATTTCCGAATTCGAGATCACCCAGGCCATGTTGGAATATTTCATCGGAAAAGCTCACACCCAGAGCATCGTGCCGGTGCCGCGCCCGCGCGTCGTCGTGGGTATCCCTTCGGGAGCGACAGAAGTCGAGAAGCGAGCGGTTTACGACGCGGCCATGTCGGCGGGAGCGCGCGAGGTGGGGCTGATTGAGGAGCCGAAGGCCGCCGCCTTGGGGGCCGGTTTGCCCGTCAATGAGATACGCGGCTCGATGGTTGTAGATATTGGCGGCGGCACATCGGAAGTCGCTGTCATCTCGATGGGCGGAATTGTCGTCTCCCGTTCGCTACGCGTGGCCGGTGATGAAATGGATCAGGATATCGTCCAATACATCAAGAATAAGTACAACTTGCTCATCGGTGAACGCATTGCCGAACAGGCCAAAATCGCGGTTGGCTCAGCCTATCACTTGCCCGAAGAGAAGACCGTGGTGCTACGCGGCCGCAACCTGGTGACCGGCCTGCCGGAGGCGGTGGAGGTCTCCTCGGTGGAAATCCGCGAGGCCATTTCGGGATCGGTGAACACCATTGTGGATACCATCAAGGATGCGCTCGACGAGACACCGCCTGAAATCATTGCCGATTTGATGGATACGGGGGTTTGCCTTTCGGGCGGCGGGGCGCTGTTGCAAGGGCTCGACCGCCGTCTAAACGATGAACTGCGCATTCGTGTGTGGGTGGCCGAAGACCCCATGAGCTGTGTAGCGCGCGGGGCCGGCATGGTGCTGGAAGATTACAGCCACCTCAACGCCTTGTTGGTTGGCCTGGAGCGCAACAATTCTCGCCCCAAGAAGTAATCTCGCTCCTGCAGAGACCGGTTGTCGGCCTCTCGACCCTGCATGTTGAAGTTCAACTCCCCACGTTCTATCCTCATCGCAGTGGCCGCTTTGCTGGCCGTTGGCCTGATTTTCATGGCCTTGAGCGGTTATCTCACGCCCATTTCCCGCCTCTTGCTCGACCCTCTCGTGACAGCGCAAGGCTGGCTATCCACGCGTTACCTGGCAATTCAAGATTTCGTCACTGCCCCCGCAGACCTGGCGCGCTTGCGTCAGCGCAACGCCGAACTCGAAGCAGAAAACGCCCGTTTGCAGGCTCAGGTGATTGAGCTGCAACAGCAACTCGCCGAAGACCGCGTGCTCTCCGCGTTGTTGGACTATGTGCGCGCCAACCCACAGAACCAGTATGTGACCGCTTCGGTCATCGGGCGCGATACCAGCCCTTTCCTGCAATACGTCATCATCAACCGCGGCTCAGACCATGGCTTGCGGCGCGGTATGCCGGTGGTGACGCAACAAGGGCTGGTGGGGCGCGTGGCCGCGGTTGCCCCGGCGGCGGCGCGCGTCCAATTGCTCACCGATGCTGCCACACGCGTCAACGTCCGTTTGCAGCAATCAGGCGCTGACGCCGTGCTGCTGGGGCAAGTCACCGGCGAATTGAGCCTCGACATGATCCCCCAAAGCAGCGCCGTTCAGGTAGGCGAGCTGGTGTTGACCTCCGGCCTTGGGGGAGACTACCCTGAAAATTTGCTCATCGGTCAGGTTTCGGGGGTGCGCCGTTTGGAAGCTGCCCTTTTTCAAACGGCCTCCGTTCAACCGGTTGTGGATTTCAAACAGCTTCGCATCGTGCTGGTCATTGTCAACTTTCGACCGGTGGACATTACCCCCCTCTTGCCTACGCCCTCCGTTCCCTGATCGTCCCATGCGCTATGGCCGTCTTGCTGGCTTTCCCTCTTCTCGGTGGGCTGGTGATGGTGCAATCAGCCATTGTCAGCCGTATTCCCATATTGCATGGTACGGCTGACGTGGTGTTGTTGGCGGTTGCTGCTTGGGCGCTGCAACCGCGCGTTACCGCTCACTGGCATTGGGCTGTCATCGGCGGTGTCCTTATGACGCTTCCTTCGGCGCTGCCCTTTGGCGTTTTTCTGGCGGCTTATCTGCTCACCGTCTTTCTGGCCGACCTGCTGCGCCGGCGGGTGTGGCGTGTGCCCATGATGGCCATGTTCTTGGTGGTCTTCTGCGGCACCTTGTTCAGCCATGGGCTTTCCCTGCTCGCCCTGTGGTTGACCGGTATGCCCCGCCCCTTGCTCGACTCACTCAACCTCGTCACCCTTCCCAGCCTGGTGCTCAACATCTTGTTGGCTGTGCCCATGTCTGTGCTGATCGGCGACCTGGCTCGCTGGCTTTACCCTCCAGAGATAGAAGTATGAACGAGAACGCTTCCTCTACGCTCAGCAACAACTTGAGCCATTGGCGGATTATCAGCTTCTTCACGGTGGTCGGCGTCGTTTTCCTGGTTTACATCTTGCGTCTGTTCACGTTGCAAGTGCTCAATTACGCCGAGTACGCCGCTCAGGCTGAAGAAAATCGCATCCGCCAAATCAATGTCCCCGCCCTGCGCGGCCTCATCTACGACCGCAATGGCGTCGTCTTGGCGCGCAATATCCCCTCCTACAACATCGTCATCACCCCCGCTAACTTGCCCGATGACCCTAGCGAAGCTCAGAGCATCTTCCGCCAGGTCTCAGCCCTCATCGGTGTGCCGGTCAATCAGGGGGTGGTTGACCCCAAGAGGGACCCCTTCGTCGAGTGTCAGTCCAAACATGGCATTGCCCAAATCGTCGAGTACGGTGCCACCAATGCGCCTTACCAGCCGGTCAAAATCGCTTGTGATGTCGAGCGTGCTATCGCTCAGGTCGTGATGGAGAAGACGGTAGATTGGCCTGGCGTGGGGGTGGAAGTCGTGCCTTTGCGCGATTACCCCACCGGTTCGCTCACCGCCAACATCGTGGGCTATCTTGGCCCCATCAATCCCCAAAACAAGGATTATTACGAAAGCCTGGGCTTTCAGGCTAACCGCGATCGGGTGGGCTACGCCGGCATCGAGCGCCAGTACCAGGATGAATTGGGAGGGCGCAACGGCTTGCTGACCGTGGAAGTAGATGTGGCCGGTAAGGTGCTGCGCAATATCCGCGAGCCGATCCCGCCTGTACCCGGCAAAAGTGTCCGCCTGACCCTCGATACCCGTCTCCAGCAGGCTGCCGAGGCCATTCTCATTGACCAACTCAATTACTTCAACCAGCGCGTCATCTACGAAGATAAGCTGATGACCAGCGGCGTGGTCATCGCCATGAATCCCAAAACCGGCGAAATTTTGGCCATGGTTTCCTACCCCACTTACGAAAACAATCGCATGGCGCGCTTCATCCCAGCCTATTACTATGAGCAGCTCTCGCTCGACGCCCGTGTCCCCTTGCTCAACCATGCCGTAGGCGACCAACTGCCGGTTGGCTCGGTGTTCAAGCTGGTGACGGCTACCGGGGCCTTGAACGAGGGCGTCATCACGCCCTATGACATCATCAAGACGCCCGGCAAAATCACCATTGCCAACAAATACTTCCCCAATGACCCTGGGCGTTCGCGTGACTTTGTGGACTGGATTTACAAGGATGGGCAAAATCCCGAAGGTTTCAAGGAGCTGGATGTCTTCCACGGCATCGCTTTTTCGAGCAATGTCTTTTTCTACAAGGTGGGTGGCGGTTACGAGGATGAGGTCGCCGGCGGCGGCCTGGGAATCTGCCGCTTGGGGACGTATGCCCGCGCCTTGGGGTACGGCCCGGCGCCGGACATCGAACTGCCCGATAAAATCCAGGGCCTGATCCCCGACCCGACGTGGAAACGCATCAACCAGGGTGAGAGCTGGGCCACTGGCGATACGTACATCTCCAGTGTGGGACAGGGTTTCGTCATCGGCACACCCTTGCAGGTGCTTATGTCGGCAGCTACCATTGCCAACAACGGCAAACTGATGGAGCCTACCATCGTCAAGGAAATCCTCGACAGCCAGGGTAATGTCATTCGCCCCTTCATCCCCCGCTTGCGTTGGGATTTGACCCAAGATGCGGTCATTGATGTTTATGCGCCCAACAGCCTGCGCGGTTGTGAGACCACCGGCGAGAAGAAAACGATTCAGTCGTGGGTCTTCCAGGTGGTGCAAGAGGGCATGCATTTGGCAACCACGATTGGCACGCTGGGCGATCTCTCTGACAACGTCAGCGGCTTCGATAAGCTGCCGGTATCGGCGGCTGGCAAGACCGGCACGGCTGAGTATTGCGACCGCTACGCCTACGCGCGTGGCCTGTGCGATTACGGTAAATGGCCCTCACATGCCTGGACGGTGGCCTATGCACCTTTCGAAAACCCTGAGATCGCCGTGGTGGCTTTTGTTTACAACGGTAACGAAGGGGCGCCGGTGGCCGGGCCAATCGTGCGCATGGTTCTGCAATCCTATTTCGAGTTGAAGGCCATTGATGTGGCTGCGGCCAGCCCATAGGTATTTGAGCCTATGCTATAATGCCAATATGCGTGCAAAAGTGGAAATCAAGGGTATTCGCGAAGGGCTGCTCATCACGCTGGGGGAGGGGGAGTGGGATGAGCGGCATGCTGCCTTGCTCGAACATATCCAGGCGCGCGCTGATTTCTTCCGCGGGGCGCGGGTGGCTCTGGATGTGGGTAACCAGATTCTGCATGTACTCGAATTGAGCCGCTTGCGCGATGAACTCTCCGATCGCGGCATCACCCTGTGGGCTGTTTTGAGTCAATCGCCCACCACCGAGCAAACCGCTCAAACCCTCGGGCTGGCAACCCGCTTGTTCAAGCCGCGTCCCGAACGGCCCGCGCCCTCTGCCGATACCTCATTGGACGGCGAAGCGGCCATTCTCGTGCGCCGCACCCTGCGCTCAGGGTTCAAGCTCCAACACCCGGGCCATGTAGTCGTGGTGGGCGATGTCAATCCCGGCGCAGAGATCGTCGCCGGGGGGGATGTGGTGGTGTGGGGGCGGCTGCGTGGCGTCGTTCATGCGGGGGCAGAAGGCAACACGCAAGCGGTCGTCTGCGCACTGGATTTGTCGCCTACTCAATTGCGTATCGCCGGGCGTATTGCCCTAACGCCTCAACGGCGTGGCAAGCCTCAGCCTGAGCTGGCGCGTTTGAATGGCGAGACAGTGGTGGCTGAAACCTGGAATCCTGGAAAGTAGGGATTGGATATGGCTGCAAAGGTTTTGACGGTGAGTTCGGGTAAGGGCGGCGTCGGCAAGACGACCGCCACAGCAAACCTGGCCGCGGCTCTGGCTGCATTGGGCCGTAAGGTGGTTTGTATTGACGCTGACATCGGCTTGCGCAACCTGGACGTGGTCATGGGGTTGGAGAACCGCATTGTGTACGATATCGTGGATGTGGTGGAGGGCCGCTGCCGTTTGCGCCAGGCGATGATTCGCGATAAACGCTTGCCTGAGCTATACCTCATCCCCGCTGCCCAGACCCGCGACAAGAATGCCCTCTCTCCCAGCGATATGGTGCATTTGTGCGACGACCTGCGCCCAGAGATGGACTGGATTTTGATCGATTCGCCCGCTGGCATCGAGCGCGGCTTCCGTAATGCCATTGCCCCGGCGGACATCGTCGTGGTGATCACCAATCCCGAAGTCTCTGCCGTGCGCGACGCCGACCGCGTCATCGGGCTGGTAGAGGCCGAAGAGAAAGGCCCGGCGCGGCTGATCATCAACCGCCTCAAGCCCGAAATGGTCCGGCGCGGCGATATGCTTGCCACCGAAGATGTGTTGGAATTGCTGGCGATAGATTTGCTCGGCATTGTCCCCGAAGACGAACATATCCTGATGAGCACCAATCGCGGCACGCCCATCGTATTGGATGGCAGAAGCCTGGCGGGGCAGGCTTTCCGCAATATCGCCCGCCGTCTGCAAGGCGAAACGGTGCCTTTGCTCGACCTCGAAGCCCAAGGCGGGCTGATGGGACGCATCAAGAGCCTTTTCCGGCCAGGAGGCAGTTGATATGGGCGGTTTTTTCGACCGTTTGATGGGCAGAGATCATCGCAGCGCTAACCATGCCAAGGAACGCCTCAAACTGGTGCTGGTTCACGACCGCACCGACCTGGCCCCCGGCAAGCTGGAAGCGCTCAAAGATGAGTTGATTGCTGTGATTTCGCGTTATGTGGACATTGATGCCGCTGCAGTGCGCGTCGAAATGGAGCAAGATGGCCGTCAGCAGCGGCTGGTTGCCGATATTCCCCTGCGCGGCGCACAACGTAAGCGGAGAGGTTGATCGCCCTCCTCGGCGCTATGTACACTTCCAACTGGCAGCATTTCGATTTCTGGCTCTTGGGGGCAGTGGCCATCCTGACAATTTTGGGGATTGCCATGATCAATTCCACCGTGGCAGGCAATATCGAGTTGACCGAGGCCAACCTGCCGCAGCGTCAATTGATCTTTGCGGTTGCCGGTTTTGTCGTCATCTTCCTCGTTTCGGCCATAGATTATCACCTGTGGTCTTCAATCAGCGGGCCGATGTATCTGCTGACCGCTATCTTCCTGGGGGCGTTGACCATTGCCGGACAGGCGTTGTATGGCTCGGCGCGCTGGTTCGATACCGGTGTCATCCTCATCCAGCCGTCTGAATTGGCTAAGATTGTGGTCATTCTGGTCTTGGCTGATTTCTTCACCCGTTACCAGGCGAAGATTGGCGACTTGCGATGGATTGGGCTGAGCTTGCTGTACACCCTGGGCATTGTCATCTGGATCGTGCTTCAGCCTAATCTCAGCACCTCCATCGTGATTATCGTGCTGTGGTTTGCCCTGCTGTGGGCTGCCGGGCTGAAAATCAAACATCTCATCCTGTTCGCGCTTATGGGGTTGATTGCGCCGATTGCCGGTTTCCCTTTCCTGGAGGAATATCAGCAGCGGCGCATCATCAACTTCATTTTGCCCGATCCCAACGCCCGTCACGGCGATACCTACAACATCGAGCAGGCTCTCATCAGCATCGGTTCGGGCGGGCTTTTGGGGCAAGGTTACGGCTTTGGTACGCAGGTGCAGTTGCGCTTTCTCAAGGTGCGCTGGTCTGATTTCATCTTCTCGGCGATGGCGGAGGAATTTGGCTTTGTGGGTGTGTTGATCGTGATGGCTTTGTTGCTCTTTGTGGTGTACCGCTGCTTGCGGGCGGCGCGTCTCTCGCGCGACACCTATGGGGCGCTGATCTGCTATGGCGTGGCCACCCTGCTGGCCTTTCAAGGAATCGTCAACATCGGCGTCAACCTGAAGCTCTTGCCGGCCACCGGCCTGCCGCTGCCCTTCATCAGCTACGGCGGCAGCTCCCTGCTCTCTTTGCTCTTGGGCATCGGTCTGGTAGAATCCGTCATCCTGAGACACAAATCCCTGGAGTTCTGACCCCTCCCTGTCTACCTCTCTACCTGTCTACCTGTTTACCTGCCTACCTGTCTACCTGTTTACCTGCCTACCTGTCTACCTGTTTACCTGTCTACCTCCCTACCTGTCTACCTGTTTACCTGTCTACCTGCCTACCTGTATCCCTGTCTACCTCTCTACCTCTCTACCTGTCTACCTGTCTACCTGTTTACCTGTTTACCTGTCTACCTCTCTCCCTCTCTACCTCCCATGACCCCTCCCCGCGTACGTTTCGCTCCCTCCCCCACTGGCCGAACCCACCTAGGCAGTGGCCGGACAGCTCTCTACAACTACCTGTTCGCCCGCCAAACCGGCGGCCAGTTCATCCTGCGCATCGAAGACACTGACCAAAAACGCTATGTCCCCGGCGCAGAACAAGAACTCATCGAAAGCCTCCACTGGCTTGGCATTCAATGGGACGAAGGCCCCGATGTCGGCGGCCCCTGCGGCCCCTACTACCAAACCCAGCGCCGCGAAATCTACCAGCAATATGCCAGGCAGCTTATCGAAAACGGCCAGGCCTATTACTGCTTCTGCACCCCCGATCGCCTCGAAAAAGCCCGCCAGGAAGCGCTCAAAAACAAACAAAACCCGCTCTACGACGGCACCTGCCGCCAGCTCGACCCCGACGAGGCCGCCCGGCGGGTGGCGCGCGGCGAAAAGCACGTCATCCGCTTCAAGACGCCCCGCCAAGGCACGATCACCTTCCGCGACGAAATGCGCGGCGAGATCACCGTCGAAAACCGCATGATAGACGATTACATCCTGGTCAAATCCGACGGTTTGGCCCTTTACCACCTGGCGGCCATGGTGGACGATCACCTCATGGGCATCACCCATGTCATCCGTGGCTCCGAGTGGCTTTCCACCCTGCCCTTGCATTATCACATCATCCGTGCCTTTGGCTGGCAAGCGCCCAAATTCTATCACCTCTCCATATTCCTCAAGCCCTCTGGCAAGGGCAAGATGAGCAAGCGCGAGGCCGCCGAAGCGATGAAAGACGGCCATTCCATCTTCATCACCGACCTCAAAGCGCTCGGTTACACGCCCGAAGGGGTGCGTAACTGGATCGCCCTGATGGGCTGGAGCTACGATGACCATACCGAATTCTTCACCCTGGAAGACCTTATCGAGAAGTTCAGCCTCGAGCGCTTGAACCCCTCGCCCGCAGCGATCAATTTTGCCAAGCTGGATTACTTCAATGGGCTACACATCCGCAAATTGTCGGCTGAAGAGCTGGCGCGGCGCATTCAGCCCTATTTTCAGGGCGCCGACGAGGAAACGCTCACCCGCATTGCCCCGTTGATCCGTGAACGGCTGGTGACGCTCGACGAAGCGCCGCAATGGGCGGGTTTCTTCTTCCAGGAAAGCGTAACCCCTGCGGTGGATGATTTGATTCCCAAGGGGCTGACGCGCGCCGAAGCGGCCAATATCGTGCGCAAATGTCTGGCGATCGTGGATGCTTTGCCTGTCGTTGACGCTGAGAACGCCGAGACGCCTCTGCGGGCGCTGGCCGAGCAATTGGGTTTGAGTGTCGGCCAGGTTTTTGGTGTGATGCGCGTAGCCATCACAGGGCAAACCGTCAGCCCACCGCTTTTCGAGAGCATGGCTATCGTGGGTAGGCCTAAAGTCATCGAGCGCCTCAAGGCCGCCCTGGCCCTTTTGACTGAGCCTTGAGTTCGACGGCTTTGACTCCGCCCCCGCTAGATCAGCAGCCCGGCGACAACTTGCGTGCCATCTGCGTTCGCCTCTTCGGCAACGAATTGGTCGCCGCCGAATGCGCCAGCCTCACCGGCGGGAGGCCGGGGCCGCAGGGGGTTGCCGTTTGCTCGCGGGTGGACCTCATCCCACAGGCCGCCTACCTCTCGTTGGGTGTGCGCTGGCTGGCCGAGGCCGACACGCTCCAGGCTCTGGCCGACCTTGTGGCGCAGGGCCGCTTCCCCGCCGATGAGTTTCGCGTCGAAGTCCTGCGCCTGGCCAAACGCCCCGCCTTACGCAAATCGGAGATCATTCTGGCCGCCGCCAACGCTCTCGATGCCCGTCCCAATCTCGCCGCCCCGCGCCATCGGTTCCTGGTCGTTGTCGAGACCGAGCGGCTGTGGTTCGGCGAAATCCTGAGCGAATGCGCCCATTCGTACCAACAGCACGATGCCAAACCCTACCGCACCTCCAGCTCGATGCCCTCGCGTCTGGCGCGGGCGCTGGTCAACCTTGTAGCGCCCACCGCCCGCTCGCTGCTCGACCCCTTTTGCGGCACCGGCTCGATCCTCCTGGAGGCCTGCGCCCTGGGGCTGAATGCCTTCGGCATGGATTGCAACCCCAAGATGATCGGCATGACCCGCCGCAACCTGGCGTACTTCGGCTACCATGCTACCGCGACGCGCGGCGACTCCCTGGCTTGCCCTTTCCAGGCCGATGCCATCGTCACCGACTTGCCTTATGGCCGTTTTCTGGAGATGGATCGCCACGCCTTGCCGTTGATCTTGCAGCACACTGCCAGTTTGGCCCCGCTGGCTGTGTATCTGTCCGACCAGGATATTTCTGCCTGGTTGCGCCAGGCAGGCTACAAGGACATCCAGGTCTGGCGTGTGCGCAAGCGTGCCAAATTGAGCCGCTTCGTGTATCTTGGCAAGTCGCAAGCCTGAAGCCTCTGGGGCTTGCTGGAGGCGGGTTTTGCCTATACCGTCTGGCGTCGGCCAAAAGCCAACCCAAGCGCCAGCCCCATCGCGCCGCTAATTGCCCCGACCGTGATGAACGTGTCCCGCCAAAAACGTTCGGGAAACAGCCGGATGAGCGTATCCGAATACAGGAACAGCCACGTGTCCCCGGTGAAGAAAATGCGGTGGAACAGGACAAAGAACCCATCGAACAGGAACAACACGCAAATCAGGATGACTCCCAGTAAGAGCAGCGTCAGCCAGCCGCCGCGGCCCAGAGCGCGGTTGTAGGCTTTTTCCCATTTGCCCCAATAAGCCCCCAAACGCAAAGCGAGCAAAACCGCCATCAGCCCCAGCCAGACCCATTCAGCGCCTTGGACGACAGCTTTCACGTCTGCCATGTGGCGCAGCTCACGCTCGTTGTACATCAGATTGCAATCGTCCATGAACTGACACGACATCGGCGGGGTTTGCTGGCCGGGCGGGAAGCGCTGCTCGGCCAGAAAGGAAATATCCGCGTCGTTCTTCAGATATTCGATGGCGATCTTGGAATACTTCAACCGCTCGGCGCGGCTGAAACCGAACAGATCGGCGGGGAAGCCTGGCGTGCGGTACTCGAATTCCACGAACCAATCGTTCAGCGTTAGCTGCACGGCGGTTAGAATCAGCACCGCCGGCACGATGAGGGCCACAATCCACGCCAGGCCCGTTGTTACAGACGAGACTTTAGGCTTTGGAGATGAGTTCATAGCAGGCTTACTCCCTTAGCGCAAACTCTCCACATCGCCCGACAGGACGAAGTTCAACACCATCACATTGGTCACCCACTCGATAGGCGCCCAATCGTCGGTGTACACCTCCCCCGGCGGCGGGGTAGGCTGTTGGTTGAGCACCACCCGCTGCATGGCTGTCAGCAGAAGCGGGTTGGCCGAAGCGCTTTGTAGCAGAGCGGCATAATTGGCATAGAAATCGTTCATGGTCGTTGGCTGGACAGTGGCGTAAATGATTGTGTTGAAAGAGGCGGGCACGTCCATCACATACACCGAGGGAAAAATCGAGCCGATGGTGCTGGATAAGCCTTCCACGAGGCGGCGGTCGGTGGGCGAACGCCCGACGTTGATCACCAGCACACCGTCGTCGTTCAGCCGCTGGCGGCAAAGCTGGAAGAATTCACGCGTGGTCAGATGCCAGGGGATGTAGGGCGGGCGGTAGGCATCTACCCCGATGAGACTGTAATGCTCACTCGAACGCGCCAGCCCCACCCGCCCGTCCTCGGCAATGGCGTTGAGGTTGGGCATTGTCATCTCGAAATACTTCTGACCGACAGCGATGATCTGCGGATCAATCTCGTAACCGTCAATGGGCACAGGCCCAAAGACCGCTGTGGCTTGGCGGGCAATCGTGCCGGCTGCCAGCCCGATAATGGCGATGCGCTCTACTTTCTCCGGCGGGTAGGGGGCAGGGTTGAAGAACGGGGCCGCCAGGAATTGCTGCCAGGGCCCGCCGTAGTCCAACGAGGTGGGATGCCAGATGGAATGGACGCCTTGCCCCTCGTTCAACCGCAGCAGGCGATACTCGCCGCTTTGCAACACCTGGATATAGTTATAGGCCGACTCGCCCTCGTAGATTTGCCCCTGGGTGGCCTTGATGCCGCCGCGCAGGCTGAGCAGGGATAGGAATAGCAGAACCGGCGGCATCCACGCCAGCCGCAGGGCGGCGCGCCAACCGGCAAAATGCCACAAACCCAAAAGCGCCACCAGCGTCAGGGCCAGGCTGAAAAGCAGAAAGGTGATGGCTGTCCCCAGCAGGGGAATCAGCACCAGCACCGGCAAAAACGTCCCAATGAAAGAACCCAGCGTCGAAACAGCATAAATCCGCCCCGAGATTTGCCCGGCGCGGCGCGAATCGCTGATTGCCAGGCGGATGGCAAAGGGCGATATCGTCCCCAACAACGTCACCGGCACGCAGAACAGAATGAGCACGGCGGTAAAAGAGCCGAAGAGGATACCGATTTGCAGTTGATCGAAGGCATCGGCGGCAAAACGCAGCACCGGCCGCGCCGCCAGCGGCGCCAGCCCTGAGGTGAACCCTCCCCAGGCCAGGATGGTGTACATCGTCTGGTAGCGCGGCGAACGGTCGGCCCAGCGCCCGCCGATGAAATATCCCACGCTCAGGTAAATCAGAATCAGGCCAATGATCGAGGCCCAGACGAGATTGCTCGTGCCGAAAGCTGGCCCCAGCAGACGCGAGGCGGCCAGCTCGATCGCCAGCGTGGTCAAACCCGAAGCAAACACAGTGAAGTAGAGGTAACGGTTCATGAGAGTCCGATTGCCGACAACAGACCATTTCCCAGGGTGTACCGCCAACCTATGGTCGGCCTTGCTGAACCAGACATAGCCTGGTGGACGATGCGCTCACTGAAAAATAGACATTATTGCAGAAAACACTGCCGGATTATATCGTAAATTGGTGCAAGCCTGGACAAGCTCACTCACTTACGTCATAATAGCGTTGTGCAAACCCTGCCTGCTTGCCGCAATCTGCTCGATGGTCTGCGCATCGGTGTTGACATTGGGGGTACCTTCACCGATTTCGTGGTTTTCCAGCCGGCCTCGGGCAAACTGTTCACCTTCAAATTGCTTTCCACCCCTCACGACCCGGCAGAAGCCGTTTTGGAAGGTTTGCGAAGAATTCGAGAACGGTTGCCGGAGGAGGAGACCCGTTCGTGGGGCTGCGGGTGGCTCACTCACGGCTCGACGGTTGCCACCAATGCTTTGTTGGAACGCAAAGGGGCGCGCACGGCGCTGATCGCCACGCAAGGTTTCGGTGACGTTTTGCAAATTGGCCGCCAGAACCGGCCGGCTCTGTACGATTTGGCGGCTGATGCCCCGCCACCGCTTGTCCCGCCTGCTCTACGTCTGGAAGTGACCGAGCGCATCGGCCCCGATGGGACTGTCCTTGTCCCGCTGGAGACGGTTTCACTGGAGCAACTGCTGGCGAAGCTGGCCTCGCTCGAACCCCAATCGGTGGCCGTCTGTCTGCTCTTTTCGTTTGCCAACCCGGCGCACGAACAAGCCATTGCCTGCCGTTTGCGCGCCGCGGGCTACCTGGTCTCTGTCTCCAGCGAAATCCTGCCCCAATACCGCGAATACGAGCGCACCAGCACGACGGTAGTCAATGCTTATGTCTCACCGGTGCTCGACCGTTATCTTGCCAGGCTGGAAGCGGCCCTTGTCTCGCCTGGAACTGCGGGGGAGGGGATGAAGGGGCAAGGGAAGAAGTCGCCGGAGGGGTTCTCTCTGCGCGTGATGCAGTCCAATGGCGGGGTGATTCGGGTGGATGAAGCTCGCCGCCAGGGTGTGCGCTGCATCCTGTCGGGGCCGGCGGGCGGCGTAGCTGCGGCTTGCTTCGTGGGCAAAATGGCCCAGGCCGGGCGGCCGCTGCGGTTGATCACTTTCGACATGGGTGGCACATCCACGGATGTCTCACTGATTGATGGCCAGGCGCGGGTTACCAACGAGGCAGTGGTGGGCGGCTGTCCGATTGGCGTGACGGTGTTGGACATCCATACTATTGGCGCGGGGGGCGGCTCAATTGCCAGCGTGGATGCCGGCGGGGCGTTGCGCGTTGGCCCGCAGAGCGCCGGGGCTGACCCCGGCCCGGCCTGCTATGCCCGCCCGGGGCGTCCGCTTCTCCCCACCGTCACCGACGCCAATGTCGTCTTGGGGCGTTTGCCTGCCGATCGGTTCTTGGGGGGCGAGATGCCTTTGGATAGCGAGCGCGCCTGTCAGGCGTTCGAGCGCTTGGGCCGTCAGCTTGGCCTGGATGCTGAAACGGCGGCGCTGGGCGTTATCGAGGTGGTCAACGCCCACATGGAGCGCGCCCTGCGCGTCATCTCCGTCGAGCGCGGCTACGATCCGCAAGACAGTGGCGAAGAGACGGCCTTTACCCTGCTCTCGTTTGGCGGCGCGGGCGGCTTGCACGCTGCCGACCTGGCGCGGCGGATGGGTATCCCCCACGTGCTGATTCCGCCGCTGGCCTCCACCCTTTCGGCCTTGGGGATGCTGACGGCGGATGTGATTCGTGACTACACGCGCACGGTCATGTTGCCCGGCGAGACGCCTGCCGATGCGATTGTGGCTGCTTTGCAGCCCCTCGTAGAGCAAGGGGTCGCCGACATTCGAGCTGAGGGCTTCACACCCGAAGACACCGTCATCGAGCGCTTGCTCGATATGCGCTACTGCGGCCAATCTTACGAATTGACCATTCCCTTTGGGCCGGATTTCAGCGCCGATTTCCACGCTGCCCACCGGCAGATGTACGGTTATGCGCGGCCTGAAGCCGCCATCGAGATTGTCAACGTGCGCGTGCGCGCCGTGGGGCGGGTGTCCCCGCCGCCGCTGGCCGTGGCGCCCCTCGGCGCGCCAGACCCCTCTCCGGCGTGGCTCGATTCTCGCCTGGTGCGTTTCCCTGATGGCCTCGTTCTGACCCCCTTCTACCTCGGCGAGCGGCTCTCACCGGGCAATCACTTAGCCGGCCCTGCCGTCGTCATTCGCTCCGATACCACCATCCTGCTCGATCGTGGCGATCACGCTTACGTGGACGCCTATCACAATCTATTGATCACCGTTGGAGGTTAGCTGTGTCAGTTTATCCGATGCGCGTCTTTTCCGGCTCAGCCCATCCGGCGCTGGCGCAAGAAGTTTGCAGCATCCTGCAAACGCCCCTGGGCAAGGCGACTACAGTCCATCTCGATGACAGTGAAGTGTATGTGACCATTGACGAAGTGGTGCGCGAGCAAGACATCTATCTCATTCAGCCCTGCTCGGTGCCGGTAAACGATAACCTGATGGAGTTGTTGCTCTATCTGGATGCTTTCCGGCGCGCCAGCGTCAATTCGATCACGGCGGTTATCCCCTATTACCCCTACGCGCGGCAAGACCGCATGGCACGTGGGCGCGAGGCCATCAGCGCCAAGGTGGTTGCCAATTTGCTCGAACACATGGGCGCCAACCGCGTGATCTTCGTGGACATCCACAACCCGGCCATCCAGGGCTTTTTCAATATCCCGGTGGACCCGCTCTCGGCGTTGCCGTTGCTGGCAGATTATTTTCGCAAACCCGAATACCGCAATGCGGCCATTGTCAGCCCGGATGTGGGCCGGGCCAGCGTGGCCGGGCGCTATGCCGGTTTGCTCAACCTGCCGCTGGTGGTGATGCACAAACGCCGCACCAGTTTCACCACCACCTACACCACCCATGTGGTCGGCGATATCAAGGGCCGCCGTCCGATCATCATTGACGACATCATCGCCGGGGGGAGCGTGTTGAAGCAGTTGGATACGCTCTACGACGCCGGGGCAGAGGGCCTGGCTTGTTTTTCCATCACCCATCCGGTGTTGTTGCCGCGCGCCCTCGAACTGCTGGACGCCGACCCGCGTATCGAAAAACTGGTGGTGACCAACACCATCCCTCTGCCTGCCGAGAAACGCCACGATAAGATTGATGTCATCTCGATCGCTCAGCTTCTGGCCGATACCATCCAGGCTATCCATGAAGGTCATAGCATTTCGGAAAAGGTGATGAAGGTGTGATGGAAGCCGATCCGATCCGCCTGGAGGTCTTCAAGCATCTCTTCGCGGCGGTGGCGGAGGAAATGGGGGTGGTGTTGCGCCGCGCCAGTTTCTCGCCGAACATCAAGGAGCGGCGCGATTTTTCCTGTGCCTTGTTCGACCCCGCCGGTCGGATGATTGCGCAGGCGGCGCATATCCCCGTCCACTTGGGGGCCATGCCTCTCTCGGTGGCGGCGGCTATCCAGAAATTCGAGGGGAGTCTGGCGGCGGGCGATGTCATCGTCCTGAACGATCCTTATCTCGGCGGCACGCATTTGCCGGACCTCACCCTGGTCTCGCCGGTGTTTGCCCCCTCTCAGCCAAGCGGGGAGGGGGGGCCGAGCTTGCTCGGCTTCGTGGCCTCGCGCGCTCACCATGCCGATGTGGGCGGGATGACGCCGGGCTCGATGCCGGTGGCGCGGGAAATCTATCAGGAAGGGCTGATTATCCCGCCGGTGAAGTTGTTCGAGCAGGGGGCGCTGAACACTGCTTTGTTCGACCTGATTCTGGCCAATGTGCGCACGCCGCAGGAACGGGTGGGCGATCTGTGGGCGCAGGTAGCCGCCAATCAGCGTGGGGCGGCGCGTCTGGCAGAAATTGCGGCGCGCTACGGCCAGCGCCAGACGGCCTATTACATGAATGCCTTGTTGGCCTACACCGAGCGCCTGACGCGCCGTCTGTTGGCTAGTTTGCCGGCGGGGGTATACGGCTTCAGCGATTACCTCGACGATGACGGTCTTGGCCATCAGGCTATTCCGATCAAGGTGCAGATCGTCATTGCTGGCGAGGAAGCCTGTGTGGATTTCAGCGGTTCAGCGCCGCAACAAGTGGGCAGCGTCAACGCCGTCTATGCGATCACCCTATCGGCGGTGTATTACGTCTTTCGCTGCCTCATCGGCCTGGATGCGCCCAACAATTCGGGCTGCCTGGCGCCGATCCGCGTGATTGCGCCGGAGGGCAGCATCGTCAACGCCTGCAAGCCAGCCGCCGTAGCCGGGGGGAACGTGGAAACTTCGCAGCGTATCGTGGATGTGCTTTTGGGGGCGCTGGCGCAAGCTTGCCCGCAACGGATTCCTGCTGCCAGCCAGGGGACGATGAACAATCTGACCGTGGGGGGCTGGGACGAGCGGCGCAGGGCGTCGTTTGCCTATTACGAGACGGTGGGCGGGGGCATGGGGGCGCGGCCAGATGCCGATGGTCTTTCGGCGGTTCACAGCCACATGACCAATACTCTCAATACGCCGGTGGAGGCGCTGGAATACGCCTACCCGTTGCGGGTGTGGCAATATGCCGTGCGGCGCGGTTCGGGCGGGAGGGGGCGGCGGCGCGGCGGTGACGGTATCCGCCGCGACATCCAGGTGCTCGTTCCCTGTCAGGCCACGCTGCTCAGCGAACGGCGGCGCTTTGCCCCTTACGGCCTGGCGGGCGGGCAGGCGGGGCAGTGCGGCGAGAATATTCTGATCCGCGCTGGCGCAGAGACGCCTCTGCCGGGCAAAGGCAGCGTCGAATTGCAGGCGGGGGATATTCTCAGCATTCGCACGCCAGGCGGCGGCGGCTGGGGTGAGGAGACGGATGAACAGGGGGGGTAGAGGCTCAATCGCTGGCAGATTCGGCCTGCAAGCGGTGGTAGGCGCCCACCCAGGGCGTGCCCAGGCGGTGACGCTGCGGCACCTGCACGGCGTTCAAGCTTTGGAACACCTGCCCGGCCGTCTGTGCCACGCGCGGCCAATCTTCGGCCAGCACGGCCTGCCGCATGACTGAACCCAGACGGTTTGCCCAATCCCATTCCATGCGAAAACGGTCGGCCTTCACCCAGTAGCCGCGCTTCTCCCAGGCGGCCACCGAGGTCTCCACGCTTCGACCAATGGCTGTCAAAGCCAGGGCGATGAAGGCGGCCAGGTCGCGGCTATTGGCATCGGGTTCGCTTTGTTTCATAAGCTCGCGCAAGGCCAGGACAACGGCGCGCGTCAATTGTGTGCGTTCTTTACCGGCTGTATCGGGGGTGATCAGGCGTCCCAAAGATTGCCTCCAGGTGGGGAATAGAGCAAAATTATATCGCGTTTTATTGACGTTCTTTCCTCTCGCGCTTATAATCTCGTCCGCACGGGGTAGTGCTGGAATTGGCAGACAGGCATGACTTAGGATCATGTGCCGCAAGGCGTGAGGGTTCAATTCCCTCCTACCCCATAGTTCGTTTGAGCCATTGACCCCCGGCGCAGGCCGTGGTTTTGCGCCTAAACGAGCGACCGGCAATCGGCTGGTCGCTCGTTTTCGGGGCAAGAATCGAACGCATACGCTTCTCTTATACTCGCATGTTATAATCCTGCCCAGTTACTCCTCAGTGGGCAGAGCACTTTCTCGAGAAGGAATATCACCTTGAAGACCGAAATTCAACCCCTGGAAGACCGTCAGGTCAAAATCACTGTCGAATTCGAAGCGGACGAGCTGGAAAAAGCCAGGCAGCGCGCCGCCCGCCGGGTCTCACAGCAAGTCAAGATTCCCGGTTTTCGGCCTGGCAAAGCGCCTTACAACGTCGTTCTCCGTTTTGCAGGCCAGGATTACATCACTGACCAAGCCATCGAATTGTTGGTGGATGAGACTTACCCCAAACTGCTCGACGAACATCACCTCGAGCCGTATGGCCCCGGCGAATTGAAGGATATCCCCAGCCGCGAGCCGCTTAAGGTCGAGTATGTGGTGCCGTTGCAACCGCAGGTGGTGCTGAACGATTACCGCGCCGTCCGCATCCCCTACGAAGCGCCGGTCATCGCCGAGACGGAAGTCGAAGAAGCCTTGCAGCGCTTGCGTCAACAGCACGCCATCATCGAAAATGTGGAACGCCCGGCCCAGGTGGGAGACGAGGTCTCCATCCGTCTGAGTGCTCAACGCAAGCAGGTGGCCGAAGGCCAAAGTGCGGTGCTGTTGCCCGAAAGGCCTCAGTTGATCCGCATCCAAGCAGACCCTCCCGCCGACGAGTGGCCTTTCCCCGGCTTTTCTGCTCATCTGGTGGGCATGTCTGTGGGTGAAAGCAAAACGGTGAGCTACACTTTCCCCGAATCTTCACCCTTTGAAGCCTTGCGCGGCCAGGAAGCGGAGTACGTTTTTCTGGTGGAAGAAGTCAAAGAGCGACGTTTGCCGGCCTTGGACAATGAATTTGCCCACACGGCAGGCGATTTCGAAAACGTGGAGGCCCTGCGGCAAGCGATACGCACGAACCTGGAGAGAGTAGCGCAGCGAAAATACGATGCTGAATACACCAGCAAAATCCTTGCTAAGCTGCTTGAGACTGCCTCGATCGAATATCCCCCTATGGCGCTCGAGAAACAAATTGATAGTATGCTGGACAGTCTCAAGAACCGTCTGGCGGATCAGGGCATGGAATTGGAAACTTACCTGAAGACGCGCCGCATGGATTTGGATGCCCTGCGGCAGGAATTTCGCCCTGTGGCTGAGCGGCGCCTGAAAGAGGGGCTGGTTCTCAGCCGAGTGGCCGAGCAGGAGAATATCCGCCTGGATCCTGAGGAGATTAACTCCAGAGCTGATGAGACGGTTGGTAAAATGAGCCATTATCTCTCACCCAAAGAAGCTCGTAAAATCCTTACCGAGGACTTTTACACCTCTCTCTTCATCGAGATTGGTGCAGATTTGTTGTATGACCGTTCGATCGAGCGTCTGCATGCCATCGCCAAGGGGGAGCTGATTGAGCCGCCGACTGAAACCGCTCCAGCGGAAGACACCACCCCCCAGCCCGCAGAGACGGACGCCGCCCCTGGCGCACAGAGCGACCCGGCGGCATAACCCCTCGGCAGAAACCCACACCTGCCCCTTCGACCCTTTACCGTTACCCAAGGATGGAAACCATGAAAACTTCAACTTCCGAAATCCTCTTGCCACAGGCGCTGGTGCCGATGGTCATCGAAACCACCGGCCACGGCGAACGAGCCTTCGACATCTTTTCGCTCCTGTTGCGCAACCGTATCATCTTCCTCGGCACACCTATCAACGACCAGGTGGCCAATCTCACCGTGGCACAGTTGCTCTTCCTCAACCAGGAAGACCGCGAAGCGCCCATCTCGATGTACATCAACAGCCCCGGCGGCGTCGTGTATGCTGGTTTGGCAATTTACGATACCATGCAAATGGTGAGCAACCCCATTCGTACCTTTGCCGTTGGCGCCACCGCCTCGTTTGGCACGGTGTTGCTCACTGCCGGCACCAAAGGCGAGCGTTACGCCCTGCCCAATGCCACCATCCACATGCACCAACCCATGGGCGGCGCACAAGGTCAGGCCAGCGAGATCGAAATCCAGGCACGCGAAATTTTGCGCCTGAAAGCGCGCCTCAACGAGATTATGGCCCATCACACCGGCCAGCCTATTGAAACCATCGAGCGCGATACCGACCGCGATTTTTACCTCAGCGCCGAACAAGCTGTGGAATACGGGCTTATTGACAAAGTTCTGCCGCTGCCCGAGGACAAGAAGTGGTAGCAGCCATTCGACCGGCGTTGTTCGTGACGTATCTCTGAAGTAGTTGGGTGGACGGCGATCAACCGTTCACCCAACGATTTCGCTTGCCCTAACCCGCGTGAAGCGGAACAAGCCGGGCGCTAACCCAACACATTCTTGCTCTTTGTGCAAGCAAAGCGTGGGTTAGGCCCTAACCCGCGTGAAGCGGAACAAGCCGGGCGCTAACCCAGCACATTCTTGCTTTTGTGTGTAAACAACCCCTTCGTCAGGCACTATGACCTTCTCGATTGCTGCGATCAAAGCGCTAATTCTCGACATGGACGGCGTGTTGTGGCGCGAGCGTGAGCCGATTGGCGACTTGCCAGCTATCTTTGCCGAGGTGGGGCGCCGCGGCTGGCCGGTGGTGCTGGCCACCAACAATTCTACGCGTACTCCCCAACAATACCTCGACCGACTGGCGGCTTTTGGCGTCCACGGATTACAGCCCTGGCAGGTGGTCACTTCGGGACAGGCCGCTGCCGCTCTCCTGGCGCGGCGTTTCCCGGGCGGCGGACCGGTCTATATTGTGGGTGAAGCCGGCCTGCAGGCGGCATTGGCCGAGCGCGGCTTCGTGCCGGCTGAGAGCAACGTGCTGGCTGTGGTCGCTGGTATTGACCGGCAAATCACCTACGCCAAACTGCGTCAGGCAACCCTGTTCATCCGCGCCGGGGCGCTCTTCGTTGGTACCAATCCCGACCGCACCTTCCCCACCCCCGAAGGGTTGGTCCCTGGCGCCGGCGCTATCCTGGCGGCCATCGAAGCGGCTACCTATACCGCCCCGCTCATCGGTGGCAAACCCTCCCCCACCTTGTATGAGATCGCTCTGGAGCGGCTGGGGCTGCCCGCTGCTGAGACGCTCGTCGTCGGCGACCGCCTCGAGACCGATATCGCCGGGGCGCAGGCCATGGGCTGTCGCACCGCATTGGTCTTATCGGGCGTCACAACCCCGCAGCAGGCCCTCGCCTGGCAGCCTGCCCCCGACTTGATCGCCGAGAGCCTCGCCCACCTGCTGGGTGTGTGAACGCTGGCAGTTCCTGGCATGGATGCTCGACGGCTGATTTACGACCTGGATTTTGCTGAATTGAACGCCACCCTGCTTGCTTGGGGCGAACCGGCTTACCGCGCCCAACACATCTGGCAAGGGCTGTATCAACACCTGTGGGGCTCGCCGGAGCAATTCACTGCTCTGCCCAAACGCCTGCGCGGGCAATTGGAAAACGCCTTTAGCTTCTCCAGCCTGCAGCCGGGCGTCTCGCTCGAATCGCAAGACGCGCAAACCCGCAAGACGCTCTTCCACTTACCAGACGGGCGGGTGCTCGAAGCCGTGCTGATGCGCTATGCCCGCCGCCGCACGCTGTGCATCTCCAGCCAATCGGGGTGTGCCATGGGCTGTGTGTTCTGCGCTACCGGCCAGATGGGCTTTGGCCGCAATCTGAGCAGCGGTGAGATCGTCGAGCAGGTGTTGTACTATGCTCGTCTTCTGAGAAACCAGGGTGAGACGGTGACGAATGTGGTGGTCATGGGGATGGGCGAGCCGTTTCACAATTACGAAGCTACGCTGGCGGCCATTGACCGCTTGAATCACCCGCAAGGCTTCAACTTGGGGGCGCGGCGTTTCACCATCTCGACGGTGGGCATTGTCCCCGCCATCCGCCGTTTTACGGCCGAGGGGCGGCAGGTGAACCTGGCCGTATCGCTGCATGCCGCTGACGATGAATTGCGCAGCAGCCTTTTGCCGGTGAACCGCAAATACCCGCTCGACGAGCTTCTGTCGGCCTGTGGCGAATACGTGGAGAAGACGCGGCGGCGCATCACCTTCGAGTGGGCGCTCATCCAGGGGGTGAACGACGACCCCGAACAGGCCAGGAAACTGGCGTATCGCCTGGCGGGAATGCTTTGTCATGTCAACGTGATTCCGCTCAATCCCACGCGTCAATACAGTGGCGCGGCAGCTACCCGCCAGCGGGCGCAGGCCTTCTGTGCCACGCTGGAGCAACACGGCATCCCCTGTAGTCTGCGTCTGCGGCGGGGAATTGACATCCAGGCCGGTTGTGGTCAACTCGCCGGCGGGTAATCTGCTGCGCTTCGATAAAGCGCCAGCCATCGCATCAGGATGCTGTGATGGCACCAAATATGACCGACTTAGCTGGAATTTTTGGAATTGGCTTGACACAAAGGCAAGGTATATGGTATTTTTAGCCGCACATGAGCCGCCCAAGTTCTTCCCAACAGCTCAATTTGCGCAATCTGATTTTGCGGTACTTCGTTCTATGTTCGTGTCAGGGGGTCAGGTGTTTGCTTGGGCATGGCCAGATGCAACTTGAAACCGTATCACTCTCGACGACTCCTAGCATAAGGAGGTGATGTTCAGCTCCAACCACGGTTCTTCTTCAATCGCTTTTTTATCCAAACCCTATCAAAATTCAGGAGGAAGATCGTATGAAGTCAACAATTTCCCGGTTGTTTGCACTGCTGATGTTGGTTTCGATGACTTTGTCGTTGGTCAACCCCTTCAGTGCCCAACCTGCTCAGGCCGCCGAAGTCACTGCCGCGGCCCCTGTAGCCCAGCCGAGCCTTGCCAAGATTGGCGAAAGCGAGACTGGGCTGTATATTATCCGTCTGGTTGACGCAGCGCTAGCCAGTTACGATGGCCGTTTGCCTACGCTGGATGCCACCAGCCCCAGCGTTACCGGCGCTGGCAAGCTTGATGTGACCTCTGAAACTAGCGTGGCTTACCTCGATTACCTGGAGGGCAAGCACCAGCAGTTCATCACTGAAATGAACAGCGCCCTCGGCCGCTCGGTTGAGGTGGTCTTTCAGTACAAGAATGTGTTCAACGGCCTGGCTGTGCGCGTCAACCGTGACGAGGCGCAAATCCTGGCGGGCTTACCGGGTGTGAAGGCTGTCTACGCCGATACCTACCGCGAACCGCAAACAGACATCGGCCCGTGGTGGATCGGCGCCGATGACATCTGGGATGGCAATATCGGCAGCGGCGTGAGCAGCAAGGGTGAAGGCACCATTATCGGTATGATCGACTCAGGCCTCAACCATGCTAACCCGGCTTTTGCTGACATTGGCCCCGTGGATGGTTACGATCATACCAACCCCTATGGCGCCGGCGTCTACCATGGTGTCTGTGACCCTGCCCATCCCAATCACTTCCCTGGCTTCTGCAACGACAAGGTCATCTCGGCCTTCAGCTTCTATCCTGGGGTGACCTCGCCGGAGGACACCGGCGGTCATGGCTCGCACACGGCCAGCACGGCTGCCGGCAATATGCAGGTGGTCAGCGTGACGGACACCATCACCCGCGTCATCTCCGGTGTGGCCCCACACGCTAACCTGGCCATCTACTTGGTATGCAGCCCAAGCTGCCCGAGCACTTCCAGCATCGCGGCTGTCAACCAGGGCATTACGGATAGCGTGGATGTGCTCAACTACTCGATTTCTGGCGGCGACGATCCCTGGAATGACCCGGTGGACCTGGCTTTCTTGGACGCCTTCAACGCCGGCATCTTCGTTTCGGCTTCGGCTGGCAACCAGGGGCCTAATCCCAACACCGTGGCCAAGACCGGCCCATGGAACGCTGCCGTGGCGATGGCCACTCATCCCCGCCTGATTGCCAATACGCTGGATGTGACCGATCCCTTTACGCCCACCTTGCAGGGCCTGGCTGCGTTGCAAGGCAATGGCCCACAACTGACCGCGCCGCTGGAGAAGGAGCTTTCCTACGATAGCGCTAATCTGAGCGGCTGTACCGCTTTCACGACCGGCTACTTTACGGACAAACTGGCGCTGATTGAGCGCGGCGACTGCACCTTTGCCACCAAGATCACCAATGCCTTCAACGCTGGCGCAGTGGGCGTGGTGATCTTCAACAACCGCCCTGGCCCGCCTGCGGCGATGAACGTGGGCACCGGTAATATGATCCCCTCCGTCATGGTTGGGCAGGGTGATGGGCTTGACCTGAAAGCGTACATTGACGCTCATGCACCCGTCACAGTGCGTTTGAATCCGGAGCAGCAGGTGATTTACAACCCCGACTTTGCCGATATCATCGACTCGGGCAGTTCGCGTGGCCCCAGCGATTGGGAAGTGCTCAAGCCCGATTACGCTGCGCCCGGCGTGAACATCCTGGCGGTGGTGGCTGCCTCGGGCGGCGACCCGATGCAATATGCGTTCTACTCCGGCACTTCGATGGCTGCACCGCACGGCGCAGGCGCGGCGGCCTTGCTCAAGTCTCTGAACCCCACCTGGAGCCCGGCTGAGATCAAATCGGCTCTGCAAACCACCACCTATCCCTGGTGGCTGGTCAACGCCAACACTGGCTCAGCCATTGTACAGGCCAAGCCCTTCGATACCGGTTCGGGCCGTCTCAATGTGGGTGCAGCGGCGAACGCCGGCCTCGTCTTCGACGAGACTTACGCCCATTACCTGGCGGCCAACCCTACCGCCGGCGGCGACCCCAAGACGCTCAACCAGCCTAACCTGGTGAACTACAGCTGCGTAGGCTCTTGCTCCTGGACGCGCACCGTGAGAAGCGTTTTGCCTTTCCCGGCAACCTATACCGTCACCTTTACGAGCACTCTCCCCATGACGGTCACGGCTACCCCCAGTGTCTTCACCATCAACCCCGGCGGCACGCAGGATATCGTCTTCACCGCTGACGTAACTGCCCTGCCGACAGGCGTCTTTGCTTTTGGTGATGTGCTCTTCGAGACAGATGCTATCTTCCCTGGGACGCTGCTGTTGAGCGAAAGCTTTGAAGATGCTTCCTTCCCACCAGCTGGATGGGCAATTACCGTCACCGGGGTCATCGCGGATCCGGGCTGGCTGCAGGACAATGGTACCAGCCCAGACCTGGATTTTGGCCCCATCACGCCTATTGATGGGTCTTATTTCGCCTGGCACAATGACGATAACACTGGCGGCTTGAATGACTCCTGGCTGATTTCGCCGGTGTTCACCCCCACCGCTGGGACAGCATTGAGCTTCTTCGAGGATAACTACTATACGCCAGCCTATTACTTTTACCACGGCGTATTGGTGTCCACGAATAGCTGCAACCCGCTTGATGGTGATTTCGTCGAGCTGCAAGAATTCGGTGCAAATGTCAATGGCTGGACTCAACAGACGATTGATCTTAGCGCCTACGCCGGCCAAGGCATCTGCATCGCTTTCGAATACGCCGGTAACTACGCTGATGAATGGCTGGTGGACAATATCCGGGTCTCTGTGCCGGGCGCTCCCGTCTCCGCTCAACGCCTGACCACTGTTATTGCCCCGGCGGATGCCTATATACCCAAGCTGGTGGTGATTGACACCCAGCAGAAGAGCGGGGTGCAGGTGGCCAGTGGTTTACAGTCAATCACCGATGTGGTGACGCTCACCGCTACAGTGGATGGGCTTAGCCCGGCGACGGTCGTCAGCCAGAATGTGGTGCAAGACCCAACCAATGGCAACCCGTTCAACGGCGATGGCGGTACGATCGTGCAACTGATCAATGTCCCCGCCGGCGCTTTGCGCCTGGTGGCCGAAATCCTCGCCAGCGACTCGCAGGATGTAGACCTGTTCGTTGGTACTGGCAGCACGCCTGGCGCCAATATCCTCTGCACAAGCGCTACCTCGGCGGTGTTGGAGTACTGCGACCTGGACAACCCTGTTGCGGGTACCTACTGGGTGTTGGCGCAGAACTGGTTGGCCTCAGCCCCCAGCGCTGCCGATAACATCACTTTGTCGGTCGGCGCGGTGGTCCCCGGCGATGCCGGTAACCTGCTGATCACCGGCCCTATCTCGGTGACGGCTACTACGCCCTTCGACATCAACCTGAACTGGGACGAACCGGCGCTGGCCGGTGTGGACGCCTGGTATGGTGTCGTGACGCTCGGCACCCAACCTTCAATGCCTGATAATCTCGGCCTGATGCGGGTGAATCTGCACTATACCCAACCAGTCTATCTCAGCAAGGCGGCTCCGGCCCAGGCCTACCCCGGTGATGTGATTACCTATACGATCGTCATAGATGGCAACGGCGCACCTATCAACGGCTCGGCTCGGCTCACCGATACGTTGCCGGCTGGCGTGGAATTCGCCGGCGGCATCACCGCCACTTTCGGTACTGCCACGTATGACAGCGGCGACAATGCCGTCTACTGGAGCAATGGCCTCAAACGCTTCGAGTCCGTTTTGTGGAATCAGCCTCTTAGCTCCACTGACACGAATGCCTATGCTGCCCAGAACTTCTCGGACTACCCGGCTTATAGTATCTACTTCGCCGACGACTTCACTGCGGCTGGTCTCTGGACGATTGACCACATCTTTGTCCCCGGCAACGGTTGGAACGGCTTCACCACGTTGGCGAACGCCACGGCTTTGAATTGGAAGATCTACGCTGATGACGGCGGCTTGCCCGCGGGTGACCCCAGCGGGGCCGGCGCTCCGCCCGTGTGGAGTCTGTCGCTTCCGCCGACTGATACTCAGGTTACACTGACGAACGGCGTAGATGGTATGCCCTCCGATGTCATGCTGACCCTTGCTACGCCTTTCAACCTGCCGCCTGGCACCTATTGGCTGTCTTTCTATCCCACCATGGCTTTTGCAGTTGGCGGCCAGTATGGCTTCCATGTTTCAGATACCAACAATGGCTATGAAGGCCAGCTTATAAATCCTGGCGGCGGCTTTGGGTGGCCTTCTGGCTGGCAATCTTTCTCCGCCGTTTCGATGTCTGCGCACGATGCTGCCTTCCGCTTGGAAGGTGCCGCCACGGCCATCCCCGAAATCATTACCATCACCTTCGACGTCACCGTGACGGCGGTTGCAACGGATGTCGTCAACACCGCTGAATTGCTCTACAACGGCGATATCTTCGACGCCTCGGCCACCACCACGACCCCCAACGATGTCACTTTCGTCTATCACGACCTGGAAGACGTGGTGGCTGTGGGTGAAGATGTCGCTCTGCGCGGCGACTTCAACGGCTGGAACGATACGCTGATGACCCCCAACGGCGATTACAGCGTCTTCACAGCGACCGTGTTCATGTTCGACGGCAGCTACGGTTACAAGTACTACATGCCCGATCTGCCCGACTGGCAGAACTACGACATGCTCAACACCGCCAACCGCAGCGTAACCGTCACCACCACGATGACCGTGAATGACTACCGCAAGGTTAACGTGGGCTGGGCGCATCTGGGTGATCCGATCACGCCGACCATTCTGCTGGGCGACAACTCAGGCAACCTGGTGGGCGAGGTGTATATCCAGAACGTGACCAACCCCGCTGGCGAAGGCCGTGGCATCAAGGCCCAATTGGGCTACGGTGCTGATCCTAACCCTGCCACCTGGACGTGGGTGGACATGACCTACACCGGTGACAACTTCAACAACGACCTGTTCGCCGCGGTGATCACCCCCACGGCTGTCGGTACGTACACGTTTGGCGTGCGCTTCGACGGCAACTGGGGCGTTGGCAACCCCGATGCCGGCTGGACTTACGGCGACCGCACGGGCGTGTTGACGGTCTTGCCTGTGGGTGCTGATGTCGCCCTCGACAAAGCCGGCCCCAACGCGGTGTCTGGCGGCGGCCTGATCACCTACACGCTCACCATCACCAACAATGGCCCGGCAGACGCCACCGGCGTGGTTGTCACCGACACCTTGCCTGCGGGCGTCACCTTCGTCTTGGCGAGTGTCGGCTGTGACGAGGATAGCGGCGTGGTCGTCTGCAATGTGGGCACGCTGGCCAACGGCGGCGAGATCACGATAACCATCGTGGTCACTGCTCCGCAGTCCAGCGGCTCGCTGAGCAACACGGCTGAAGTCTTTGCCGAAAACGACGACAACTTGCTCAACAACAGCGACCTCGTCGTGACCGATCTGATCTGGTACAAACTCTACCTGCCGCTGATACTCAAGGTGGTTATGCATTAGCCTTGGCGGGTAAATAGTGTGACCCTGGCGCAGCCGCGAGGGTCACAACCTGCCCCCCGGTGGTTCGTCTGCCGGGGGGCAATGTTTCATCAGGGGGGCACCCGGTGGGGAGCATCGCGCAGGAGCGTCGCTCAGTAGGAGCGTCGCTCAGTGGGAGTGTCGCTCAGTGGGAGTGTCGCTCAGTGGGAGCGTCGCTCAGTAGGAGCGTCGCTCAGTAGGAGCGTCGCTCAGTAGGAGCGTCGCTCAGTGGGAGTGTCGCTCAGTGGGAGCGTCGCTCAGTGGGAGCGTCGCTCAGTAGGAGCGTCGCTCAGTAGGAGCGTCGCTCAGTAGGAGCGTCGCTCACTCCATGACGGGGAAGTAGCACAGGCCGGCGGTGCCTGGGCCGCTGTGCACTGCCAGGGCGGGTGACAATTCGGCGAAAATCCCCTCCACCACCGTCAGCCGCTCTTCAACCAGGCGTTTGATCTTCTCGACTTCTTGCCGTGCTCCGGCGTGCACGTAGGCGATCTTGATTTTGCCCATAGCGCCGACGGCATTCTCGAGCATGTCCACCATCATTTTGTATGCTGAATTGCGGCTGCGGGCAGTGCCCAGCGGGACGATGATGCCATCTTCGATGCCGATAAGCGGTTTGATGTTGAGCAGGGTGCCGACGAGATGCTGCGCCTTGCCGATGCGCCCGCCCAGGTAGAGATACTTGAGTGTATCGGCGGTCTGAATCATGCGGGTGATGGGGATCATCCGCCCAACGAGGGCCACGATCTCTTCCAGGCTTTTGCCAGCCAGGGCGGCGCGGGCGGCCTCGATGACCATCCACCCCTGGCACAGGGAAACATTACGGCTGTCTATCACTTCGATACGCACGTGGGGGATGATTTCGCGCGCCATAGATTGTGCTACTCTGGCAGCCTGATAGGCGCCGCTGCCTTTGGAGGTGATGTGAATGCTGACGATCTCCTGCGTCCCGGCTTGGGCCAGCTCCTGGTACATGGAGAGGTAATCTCCGGGGCCGGGGCTGGCGGTGGTCGGCAGGATTTTGGCCGTTGCCAGCCAGCGCAGGAACTCGTCCCGTTGGATGGTAATGAGGTCGCGCAGCACTTCCTGGCCGCGGTGGATGTAATAGGCCACCCAATGGATGTTGAGTTCTTCGATGAGCGTTTCTGGCAAGCTGGCGACGCTGTCGGTGAGAATGGCTACACGAGGCATGTCGTCCTCCTGGGGAATGCAAGCAAACCGCTGTTGATACTATTGTAACCCGTTTTTGTGACAATGGCGCAAGAGGATGGCCAAGTTGGCCGTTTGCGCCGCGGCGACGGCCTGGAAAGGCGCTTCTGTTGGATGGGGGCGCCGCGGGTAGATGGTATAATTCGAAGTGTGGGCTGGCGTCTGCGCCGCTGAGCGGTTTTCAGGCGGGGAGGATGGCGCGGCTAAGGCTGTCGCCCGGCCGCGGTGTCGAGGGGGAACTGCCCCCGCTGACGATGATGGCTTGCCCTAGGCCGGGGTCGTCTATGGCGAGCCAGGGTGTTCGTGGCGCCAAATGGCGCGCCAGCGCGGCAAAGGCCCATAACGGCAGGCGTCCGCTCAACACGAGCGGGCCACGGTTCTCCCGCCGGGGAAGATAGACCGCATCCGGTTCGAGGAGGCCTTCTGGCAAGCTCAACAACCACCATGTGACGCCGTCTTTGTCGAGCCTTGGTTCGATTTCGATGGTGGGGCGGCGGCGCGTGGTTAGCGGCGGGGTGATCACCCAGCCGTAACGCAGGTCGAAGACGGCAAATGCGGCTGGAAGGCTGTGGATGGCCAGCGCGGCGGTGAGCCAGGCGGGGGAGCGTCCATACCAGGCCAGCGCTTCGCCCGGCGGCGTGCAGACCAATGCTCTTTGGACATCGCCAGGTTGCCATTGCGAAGGCTGTTTCAGTTCGCAGCGGCTGGCCAGTTGCTCGACGGTCAGTGGCGGCAGCGGGGCGTGGCGCAGATGCTCGTTGGTCAGGTAGGCCGGGTCGTAGCGGCAAATGCCGGCCACCCGATCGAGCAATGCGCCGAAGACCATGCCGGTTTTGCGCCGTGTCTCGTCCCGCTCCAACCCGCTGATGACGCCTTGCAAGATGGGGTGAACCTGCTCGATGCGCTCGCTTTCGCTCAGGCTGGAGCGCAAGTCGGCGATGAGGGGCAGGCCTAGCTCGGCCAGCAACTTCAGCCAGTGGGTGTGCTCCTCATCGTTGCGGTGTAACAGGATGGCGTGAGAGCAGGCGCGCAGGATGCTGATTTGCTCTCCCTGGGGCGCGCCGCCCACGTCCACCAGCAGCGGCAACCAGCGGTTTTCGATGGCGGCTTGGCACTGTTGGATGAAGCGTGGGTTGTAGGGGAATTTGTGGCTGAGACGCAAACGGCGGACTGTTTCTGCTGTGCCGCGGTAGAACCAATCACCTTCGCCGTCGGGGGCGGCGCGCAGCAGGTAATGGCTGATGCCGCTTTGGCGCAGGTGTTGGGTGAGCAGGTAGGCTAGGACTGATTTGCCCGTGTTGGGTGCACCGGCCAGCAAGATGGCCGGGAAGAGGTTGGGTCTCATGGCTATTGTAAATGTCCCTTCTACATTGGTTGCGACGCTGGGCGGTCAGCCGCAGATTGTCACCTTTACGCTGGATGAATTGCTGGCCCGCGGAGAAGCCGTGCATCAGGTGGTGGTGGTGTACCTGGCAGGCCATCCGCGTTACCAGGCGGCTTATCACCGCTTGATGGGCGAATTCGCCGGCGACCGTTATGCTGGCCGCTCGTGTCACCTGCGTGGCCTGTCGCCGCGAGCCGGGGATACCCTGCTGGCCGAAGCGGCTGCGCCGGAGGAGGTCGAGGCGGTGCGTCGGACTTTCTTCGAGCTGCTGGACCGGTTGAAGGCGCAGGGCGAGCGTCTCCATCTCAGTCTGAGCGGCGGGCGGCGCATTCTGGCTCTCACTGCTTTGGCTGCGGCCATGCAGTATCTTACTCCGGCTGATTGTGTCTGGCACATTTATACGCCGCCGGAGTTGACCGAGCAGGCACGTGGTGGGGCAATCATGCACGCCCCGCCGGACTCTGGTGTGCATCTCGTGACGGTGCCGTTCGTCCCCTGGGCGGCTTATTTTCCAGGTTTGCGCCCCTTGTTGGGGCATTCGCCGCATGCCTTGCGCCGTGATCTATGGCTGAGCGAGGACGACCGCCGACGTTGTCGTCAGGTTTGGCAGGCCTTGTCCCCTCGCCAGCGGGATGTGTTACGTTTGCTGGTGCAGGGGATGAGCCGCAAAGAGGCGGCAGCCGCTCTCTCGATCAGTGTGACCACGCTGGACACGCACCGTAATGCAATTTTACGGCTATGTTTGGCGCAATGGAAGGATCGAGCGGATGTTCAGCCCAATATTGAGTTCGTCCGCCGGCGTTTTGGCGCTTTCCTGGCGGCGCTGGATGAAGTGTAACACGTTCGAGACGCTCGATCATCCGGAGATTTGATGAATAATTTCAGGCTTTATCAGGATGACAGCCGCGCTGCCAGCCGCTATGATTGTAGCGTCGCTGGCGCCTCCTGCCGAGAGGGGGAACTGCAGGAGGCTTAGATCGAGGATGCAAGGCGTTTTTTCGACATGCAAAACGGTCGTTTATTGTAGAATAGTGTTGAGCGAAGGGGTTGTTGCGCATGAGGTATCGAAGATTGAGCGATGAGGAGGTCACATGGCAGAGATGAATCAGGTTTTTCAGGCCGCGCTGGCGGGGTTGCTGCACGATGTGGGCAAGTTCGCGCAACGGGGCGCGGAGATGGGCAGTTTGGAAGGCAAAGACGCTGCCCAAATGTACGGGCGTTACCACGCCATGCTGACGGCGGATTTCTTGAAAGATGTTCTGC
>Ga0209018_1000513_pt1 | contig 35315 bp, 24 predicted proteins | sample YNPBryBLVA2012_FD_185814 | JGI IMG/M metagenome (GOLD analysis project Ga0209018, IMG submission 185814) | Anoxygenic and chlorotrophic microbial mat microbial communities from Yellowstone National Park, USA - YNP Bryant BLVA 2012 (SPAdes)... ...
GGTGATCGAGGACTTGAACCTGCGCGGCAGGATGGCGAATCGGCACGGGCCCGCTCCATTGCCGACATGGGCGCTCTTTTTAAGGAATCTCTCGCTTCAATGAACAGATTGATCGATTCGCACTGCCACCTCGACCGGGTGGACCTCGGGCCCTATGACCAGGACTTTGCCGCTCTGATCCGCGCGTGTTCCGAGTCAGGCATCGCGCGGATGCTCTGTGTCGGGATCGATCTCGATTCCTATCCAGCGATGCGTGATCTGGTCGATCCCTACCCGGAGATCGATGTCGCAGTCGGTGTTCACCCCAATGAGAGCGGCGGGGAGGAGCCGAGCCTCGAGCGTCTGCTCGCGCTCGCCGCTGATCCGCGCGTGGTCGCCATCGGTGAGACTGGGCTTGACTATTATCGGCTCGGAGACGGGGACGCCTCGGTCCAGCAGAGACGCTTTCGCATCCAGATCGCCGCAGCGCGCGCCTGCGGCAAGCCCTTGATCATCCATACCCGCGCGGCGCGCGCCGACACCCTGCGTCTGTTGCGCGAGGAAGGCGCCGCGGCGGTCGGCGGGGTGCTGCATTGTTTCACCGAGGACTGGGAGACGGCACGCGCCGGGTTGGATCTCGGTCTCTATCTCTCGTTCTCCGGGATTCTCACCTTCAAGAAGGCTGAGCCGTTGCGCGAGGTGGCGCGCCGGGTACCCCTCGATCGGTTGCTGATCGAGACTGATGCACCCTATCTGGCCCCGGTGCCGCATCGCGGCAGGCCCAATACACCCCTCTATCTCGGATATGTCGCCGGCTGTCTTGCCGAGCTACGCGGCCTCGAGGTCGAGCGTCTGGCCGAGGTGACGGCGGACAATTATCGGTGTCTGTTTCGCCGGTAAGAGACCCGCTATGCCGTACTCGAGTCTCGCCTATCCGACCTCTGCCGGGGAGCGCGATCTGCGCATCGATCTGTTGCGCGGGCTGATCATGGTCTATCTGATCATCGTGCATCTGGAGCTGCCCTCGGCCCTGAGTCTTCTTGCCTGGGGTCGGCTCGGGTTCATTTCGAGCGCAGAGGGGTTCGTCTTTTTGTCCGGGGTCGTGGTCGGGATGGTCTATCGGCGCCGGATGGAGTCCTATGGGCTGGCAGAGACGAGTCGTCTGCTGTGGCGGCGCGCCTGGCAGCTCTACCGGCTAAATCTATTCGTGATCGCCAGCATCGCGCTGCTCGGCTGGGTGCCGGGTGTCAATGTATTCGAGCTGACGCACTGGACCAACCCAGGGGCGGGCCGGACGTTTCCACTCTACCCAGCCCCGGGGACCGGCTGGTTGGACTATGGGATCCAGATCCTATTGCTTCGGATCGGCCCTCATCAGTTCCAGGTCATTGGTCTGTACGTAGTGCTCCTGGTCTGCGCCCCGCTCGCCCTCTATCTGCTTAGGCGACGTTTGGTCTGGGCCGTGTTGCTCCTGAGCTGGGGCGGCTATGCCCTGAATCATGTCTTCCCGATCAACCTGACCGGCGCGCGCTATGAATATGCCTTTCCGACCCTGACCTGGCAGCTGTTGTTTTTTAACGGGCTCGTGATCGGGTACCACCGCGACCGCACCCTGGAGTTTCTCGCCGGCCCGGCGAGCCGCTGGCTGGTCTATCTAGGCCCTGTCCTGCTGGCTGGTTTTCTGTTTCTCGCTAACAACAACCCTCACCCAGTGTTTTGGCCTTGGGGTCAGTTCGGGTTCATCGAGGCGCGGACCTTCGAAGCGCTGTATCGGACCTGGTTTTTGAAGACCACCTTGGGGTTGGGGCGTGTGCTTAACAATGCGGCGGCATTCATCGTTGCCTACCATCTTCTGAGCCGCTACTGGCGTCCGATCGAGCGCGCGCTCGGCTGGCTATTGATCCCCTTGGGCCAGAACTCGCTCTATGTGTTCACCCTGCACGTCTATGCATTGTTGATCCTGTACAACAGCCCACTGTCTGACCTTGATTCGTTTTGGGTCAACACCCTGCTCCAACTCGGTACGATCGCGATGATCTGGTGGATGATCAAACGGCGTTTTCTGTTTTCGGTCGTGCCACGCTGAGGTCAAGCCACTCAGTCATCCGAAGCCCGGCGCCGGCGCAAGAGATAGATGTCGAGCAGCCAGCCCTTCTCCTCGCGGACGCGCGCCTTGGTCTCCAGCAGCGCATCAAGCACCTCATCGACCGGACCGGAGACCAGGACCTCGTCCGGACAACCGAGATAGCCACCCCAATAGATGTCCATGTCCTGCCCGGTGAAACGCCGAAACGAGGCGTTGTAATCGAGCATGACGATCGCATTGTCGATCGCGGACGGGTCACAATGCTCGACATGACGTCCGGTGGTGATAAGGATGCTTTCGCCCACCCGATTGAGCGGGATTTTGTGCTTGGCAGTCAGCATCTGCACCGAGGTGATGCCCGGGATGACCTCGAACTCGAGTGTGCCCGCAGATGCCGCAGCCAGCTCGGCGATGAGGCTGAGGGTCTGGTCATAGAGTGTGGGATCGCCCCAGAGGAGTAGGGCGCCATTTTGGCCGTCCTGAAGTTCGGTATCGATCAACTGGGCGAAGAGCTGGCGCTTGGTTGCATGCCAGGCGCGGACCGTCTCTTGATATCCCCCCGGCAGGGTACGCCGTTCCGGGCTGGTCGCGGTGACCACCCGGTAGCCGGAGTCGCCAAGATACCGTCTCAGGATGGCATGGCGCCTCTCGAGCAGCTCCTCCTTGCCGCGCCCTTCTTTTTCCAGCATAAAGAAGACATCGACCCGTTTGAGGGTCTCGATGGCCTGGATCGTGAGATACTCCGGGCCGCCTGGGCCCATGCCGATCAGATACAAGTGTTTCATGCGATGGCGATGGGCGCCCGGACGGAATCGTCGGCGGGCGCATTCGTGGGCGCGCGATCAGTGTGCATCGCGTCGGTGTGGGCCAAGTCCAGCATGGCGATTCTGGCGCGTCGTTGGTAACATTATCAACTTGAGCCCTATTCGGTCCCAAGCACTGGTGCGATGGTATCCCAAGGCCCTTCTCGGTCCAGGGTTGCCGGACCCGCCACGACCGACGCATTCTCCATTATCCCTGGCCGAGCCGCCGTCCTCAAATGAGGCGTCTGTGACCGACCCTTCATGAGAAAACCCGGAGCTGACGATGCGAATCCTCTTTATCCACCCCAACTATAGCGCCGGTGCCGCCGACATCGCCGGCAATTGGTCGCCGGCCTGGGTCGCCTATATCGCGGGCTATCTGAAGTCGGGTGGCTATCAAGATTATCGATTCATCGATGGTCTGGTGGACAAGCTCGATGATGACCAGCTGCGCGCGGCCATCCGTGCCGACCGACCCGACATCATCGCGACCACGGCGATGACGCCCATGATCTATGCCGCCCAGCGGGTACTGCAGATCGCCAAGGAAGAGCATCCAAACGCCATCACCGTGCTCGGGGGTATCCACGGTACCTTCATGTACGAGCAGGTCCTCAAGGAGGCGCCCTGGATCGACGCCATCGTGCGCGGCGAGGGCGAGGCCGTCACCTTGAATCTGGTGCGCTGTATCGATGAGGGGCGCTGGCCCGAGGCGCGCGCATCGATCCGTGGCATCGCCTTTCGCGACGACTCGGGCAAGGTGGTCGCCACCGAGGCCGAGCCCTCGATCAAGGACGTCGATTCGATCTGGCCGGACTGGAGCATCCTCGATTGGAAGAAATACATCTACATCCCACTCGGCGTACCGGTCGCGACCCCAAACATGGCGCGCGGCTGCCCCTTTACCTGTAGCTTCTGTTCGCAGTGGAAGTTCTGGCGCGACTATCGGGTGCGCAACCCCAAGCGCATGGTCGATGAGATCGAGGAGCTGGTGAAGGTCCATGGCGTCGGCTTCTTTATCCTGGCCGACGAGGAACCCCAGATCAACAAGAAGATGTTCGTCGAGTTCTGTCAGGAGCTCATCGATCGCAAGCTCGGCATCCACTGGGGCATCAACACCCGCGTCACCGACGTCATGCGCGACGAGGACCTATTGCCCTTCTATCGCAAGGCCGGTCTGGTCCATGTCTCGCTCGGTACCGAGGCGGCGGCCCAGCTCAATCTCGACCGCTTCGTCAAGGAGACCACGATCGAGCAGAACCGACGCGCGGTGCAGTTGTTGCAGAAAAACGGCATCGTCACCGAGGCTCAGTTCATCGTGGGGCTCGAGAACGAGACCCGCGAGACGCTCGAAGAGACCTATCAGTACGTCATGGACTGGGGCGCCGACATGGCCAACTGGTCGATGTACACCCCTTGGCCGTTCTCGGACATGTTCGCCGAGCTGGGCGATCGGGTCGAGGTATTCGACTATTCCAAATACAACTTCGTCTCGCCGATCATGAAGCCGGACAACATCGACCGCGCCGAGCTACTCGACGGCGTTATGTCCAATTATCGGCGCTTCTATATGAGGCGGATGCTGTTCCAGTACCCCTGGGTACGCGACCCCTTCCGGCGCAAATATCTGATCGGTTGTATCAAGGCCTTCTTGCGGAGTGCCTTCCAGCGCCGTTTCTATCAACTCGGTCAGCAGAACTATTGGGGACCGCTGTTTAAAAAGTTCATCCGCTTCGAATACGACAAGACCAAGGGGCCGATCATGGTGCCCGATCATAACGCCTGGAAGAAGGCCCCGCCTGCCAAGCGTCAGGCTGTAGTCAGCGCCGTGGGCGCCGCGCCCCAGGCCTGCGCCGGCGGCAGCCCCAAGGCCTGTGGCGGTGGAACCGAGCAGATGACCGAGGAACAGATGGCCGCAGTCGCCCGCGCCAGCGCCAAGGCCTGTGGCGGTGGAACCGAGCAGATGACCGAAGAGCAGATGGAAGCGGTCGCCCGCGCCAGTCGTGCGACCGAGACCCAGCGGGCCGAGGTCGCCTGACCCTTAAGCGGCCAGCGATCCTGCCCATCAGGCTACCAAACTGCCACGGCCCGTATTCGTTTGCGCGACGGATGCGGGTCGTGTCGTTTTGAGACCCCCTGCATGACAGATTCAGCCCCTAGCATCCGTCTCGAACTCCCGTCACTCGGCCGCCACGGACCGCGCCGCGCGCGCGCCCTGATGATCCAGGGCACGGCCTCCGACGTCGGCAAGAGCCTGCTCGTCGCCGGACTCTGCCGTGCCTACACCAAGCGCGGTCTGAGTGTGCGCCCGTTCAAGGCCCAGAACATGAGCAACAACGCCGCCGTGACCGCCGACAGCGACCTGCCGCCCGGGCCCGATGGCGAACCGCCGCGCGGCGAGATCGGGCGCGCCCAGGCACTCCAGGCCCGTGCCTGCAGGGTTCCGCCCTCGATCCACATGAACCCGGTGCTCTTAAAGCCCCAGACCAACGTCGGGTCACAGGTGGTGCTGCGCGGGCGCGTGCTCGGCAACTGTCCGGCGCGGGTCTATCACGAGATGCGCCAGGGGCTGATGCCCGCCGTGCTCGATTCCTTCGAGCGTCTGTGCGCCGAGGCCGATCTGGTGCTGGTCGAGGGCGCGGGCAGCGGCGCCGAGATCTATCTGCGGCACTGTGACATCACCAATATGCACTTTGCTGAGCGCGCGGGGGTACCGGTGGTGGTGGTCGGCGACCTAGACAAGGGGGGGACCATGGCCGCCCTGGTCGGCACCTGGCGGCTGCTCGATCAGGCCGACCGCGACCGGGTCGTTGGCTACATCGTCAACAAATTCCGCGGCGATTTTTCGCTGTTCGAGCCGGCCTGTCACACCATCACCGCGATCACCGGCTGGCCCTTTCTGGGTGTGGTGCGTTGGTTTGAGGGCGCCTCGCGTCTGCCTGCCGAGGACTCGCTGGCGCTCGCACGCCCGGCCGCGACCACGGGCGGTACGCTCAATGTGGTCATCCCGCGTCTGTCGCGCGTGGCCAATTTCGACGACATGGACCCATTGTCCGCCGAGCCGGCGGTCAATCTGCGTTGGCTTGAATCCGGGCAAGCGCTCCCGGCCACGACCGACGTCGTCATCCTGCCCGGTTCCAAGGCCACGCGCGCCGATCTAGAGGTGTTGCGGCGCGAGGGCTGGGATATCGACATCCTGGCCCATGTCCGGCGCGGCGGGCGGGTGGTCGGATTGTGCGGTGGATATCAGATGCTCGGGCGTGTGGTGCGCGATCCGCTCGGGCTCGAGGGCGCGCCGGGCGAGACCCCGGGGCTGGGTCTGCTCGATCTCGAGACCGAGATCGGCCCAGACAAGCGTCTGACCGAGATCGCCGGACGTGACCGCCGCAGCGGCTGCCCGATCCGCGGCTACGAGATGCACATGGGGCGCACCACCGGGCCCGGGTTGGAGCGCCCCTGGCTGATGCTGGAAGACAGCTTGGGCAGGGTGCGTCCGGAAGGCGCGATCAGCGCCGACGGGCGGGTCATGGGTGGCTATCTGCACGGGATCTTCGCTGCCGACGCCTTCCGCGCCCACTGGCTCGAACAGGTCGGCGCCCAGGCCGCGCGCCTCGACTTCGAGGCGCGGATCGAGTCTGCGCTCGATGACCTCGCCGATCACATCGAGGGCTGTCTGGATCTGGATGCGTTGTTGGCGCTGGCGCGATGAGGTGATTGTCGTTTGGGGATACAGACCGACGTAGCGCACGCCGCTTAGCCATCTGCCATGAGCGGGCAACCGAACGTTCGAAGCCAAGGCCGCGCCTCATCCCTTGCCATGCTTCAGGGACTGATCCGAGGCGCTTGCACATTCACCACCTAGAGGTCCGAATCGACGCCCATGTTCAAAATCCAGACGCTCAACAATATCTCGGTGGTCGGCCTGGAGCGCCTGCCGCGCGAGCGCTACGAGATCGCCTCCGAGATCGCCAATCCCGATGCCATCCTGGTACGTTCGGCCAACATGCACGACATGGAGATCCCTGCCTCGGTCAAGGCCATCGGGCGCGCCGGCGCGGGCACCAACAATGTGCCCGTGGCCGAGATGACCAGACGCGGCGTGGTCGTCTTCAACGCCCCGGGCGCCAATGCCAACGCGGTCAAGGAGCTGGTGCTCGCCGCGATGCTGATGGCGGCGCGCAACATCGCCCAGGCCTGGCGGTTCGCCTGCGAGCTTCAGGGCGACGATGCCGCCATCCATGAGGCGGTCGAGGCCGGCAAGAAGCGTTTCGTCGGCTTTGAGCTGCCGGGGCGCACCCTTGGGGTCGTGGGTCTGGGGGCGATCGGTGTCCGGGTCGCCAATGCCGCGCGTGCGCTCGGGATGCAGGTCATCGGCTATGACCCGACCATCACCGTGCAGCGCGCCTGGCAGTTGGCGAGCGACGTCAAGCAGGCACTCAGCCTCGACGACCTGCTCGCGCGTTCGGACTTCGTGACCTTCCATGTCCCACTCACCGATCAGACGCGGAACATGATCAACGCCGAGCGGATTCGGGTCCTACCCAAGGGTGCGGTGCTGCTGAACTTCTCGCGTCAGGGTATCCTCGACGACGAGGCGGTGATCGCGGCGCTCGATGCAGGCCACCTCTATGCCTATTGCTGCGATTTCCCGAACAACAGGCTCAAGGGCCATCCGCGGGTCATCGCCCTGCCGCATCTCGGTGCCTCGACCAAGGAGGCCGAGGACAACTGTGCGATCATGGTGGCCGATCAGATCCGTGACTATCTGGAGGACGGCAACATCACCAACTCGGTCAATTTCCCGGACATCATCCTCGCGCGCACCGAGGGTTATCGACTGACCATCGTCAACAGCAATGTGCCCAATATGGTGGGACAGATCTCGACCGATCTGGCGGCCGCCGGTTTGAATATCGTCGATATGCTCAATCGCTCGCGCGGCGACATCGCCGTGACCCTGATCGATGTCGATCAGCCTTGTCCCGAGGCAACGCTTGCCCAGATCCAGGCCATCGATGGCGTGCTTTCGGTGCGCCAGCTCGACGCTTGAGTCGGCGAGGGCGGAAGACGACATGAGCGAGAGCGCCAATCAGGAACACCAGGCGCTGGCGGCGGTGCGCGACCGCATCGACGCCATCGATCTGGAGATCCTGCGGCTGATCAGCGAGCGCGCCCGCTGTGCCCAGCAGGTCGCGCGCATCAAGACCGAGGCGCGGGGTGGATCGGTGCAATTCTATCGCCCCGAGCGCGAGGTCGCCGTCCTGCGCCGGATCAAGGAGGCCAATCCGGGACCACTCGATGGCGAGGAGGTCGCGCGTCTGTTCCGTGAGATCATGTCGGCCTGTCTGGCCCTTGAGCGTCCGCTCAAGGCCGCCTTTTTGGGGCCCGAGGGCACCTTCACCCAGGCGGCGGCGATCAAGCATTTCGGCCATTCGGTGGTGACCCAGGCCATGGCCACCCTCGACGAGATCTTTCGTGAGGTCGAGGCCGGCGCCTGCGACTTTGGGGTGGTGCCGGTCGAGAACTCGACCGAGGGCGTGGTCAGTCACACGCTCGATCTGTTCATGAGCTCACCGCTGATGATCACGGGCGAGGTCTGTCTGCGCGTCCATCAGCACCTGTTGAGCAAGGCGCCGGATCTGGCGAGCATCCGGCGGGTGTATTCGCATCAGCAGTCGTTGGCCCAGTGCCGCGAATGGCTCGACCGCCATCTACCGAGCGCCGAGCGGCTGCCAGTCGGCAGCAATGCCGAGGCGGCGCGTCTGGTGGCCGGGGATCCAGAGGCCGCGGCCGTCGCGGGTCTCCAGGCCGCCGAGATCTACAAACTCGGGGTACTGGCCGAGCGTATCGAGGATGAGCCGAGCAACACCACACGCTTTTTGGTCATCGGCCAGCAGGACGCGCCGCCGAGCGGTCAAGACAAAACCAGCCTGCTGCTCTCGTGCAAGAATCAGGCAGGTGGTCTATATCACCTGCTCGCGCCACTGTCCAAGCACGGCATCAGCATGAGCCGCATCGAGTCCCGCCCCTCGCGTCGCGGCCTCTGGGACTATGTCTTTTTCATCGATATCCTCGGCCATCGCCAGGATCCCGAGGTCGCCGCCGCCCTGCAGATCCTTGAACAGGAGGCCCTGCTGTTCAAGGTGCTGGGCTCCTACCCGGTTGCGGTGCTCTGAAGGCGCACGATCCCAATTGAACGTAATTTTTTGGATATCCGTCATGCATCAAGCCGACAACCCCTTCCAGTCACTGGCAGCCCCCTGGATCGCCGGACTCACGCCCTATGTGCCCGGCAAACCCATCTCAGAGCTGGAACGCGAACTGGGTATCAGCGACTCGATCAAGCTGGCCTCGAACGAAAATCCATTGGGTCCGGGCGTGCGTGCGCGTGCGGCGATCGAGACCGCACTCGCTGAGCTGGGTCGCTATCCAGATGGCGGCGGATTTGCGCTGCGCCGCGCCCTGGCCGAGCATCATGGGCTCTCGCCCGCCGCCGTGACGATCGGCAACGGATCCAACGATGTGCTGGATCTGATCGCGCGTGTCTTCCTGCAACCCGGCGCCGAGTCCGTGTTTTCTGAGTATGCCTTCGCCGTCTATTCGATCGCGACCCAGTCGGTCGGGGCCAAGGCGCGTGTGGCGCGGGCCCGCGACTATGGCCATGACCTGGAGGCCATGGCGCGGCTGGTCACCGACCGGACGCGGGTGGTCTGGATCGCCAACCCCAACAATCCGACCGGGACCTGGCTGGCCGCCGCGCCGCTCAAGTCCTTCATCGGTGCACTGCCCAAGACCTGCCTCGTCGTGGTCGACGAGGCCTATACCGAGTATGTTTCCGAGCCGGATTTCCCGGACGCGACCCACTGGATCGAGACCTTCCCCAACCTGATCGTTACCCGCACCTTCTCCAAGGCCTATGGTCTGGCGGCGCTGCGCGTGGGCTATGCGCTCAGCGATCCGCGGATCGCCGAGCTGCTCAATCGGGTGCGCCAGCCGTTCAACGTCAATGCCCTGGCCCAGGCCGCCGCGATCGCGGCGATCAACGACCCTGAGCACATACGCGCCTCGGTCGAACTCAACCGTGCCGGGATGAAGCAACTGACCACGGCCTTTGAGCGGCTCGGGCTCGCCTACATCCCATCGGTGGGCAACTTCGTCACTGTCGACTGTGGACGCCCGGCTACGCCCATCAACGAGGCCCTGCTCAAGCGGGGTGTCATCGTGCGCCCGCTTGGCAACTACGGGATGCCAAACCATCTGCGCATCAGCATCGGGCTGGAGTCGGAGAACGCGCGCTTCATCGCCGCCTTCGAGGACGTGCTGGCGTCATGATCGAGCGGCTTGCGATCATCGGAGTCGGATTGATCGGCGGTTCCTTGGCGCGCGCGCTGCGGGCCGCCGGCGCCGTTAGTGAGATCATCGGCTGCGGGCGCTCGCTTGCCAATCTTGAGCGCGCGCTCGAACTGGGCGTGGTCGACCGTATCACCCAGAACCCGGCCGAAGCGGTGCACGAGGCGGACATGGTGTTCCTGGCGGTGCCGCTTGGGGCCATGCGCGGGGTGCTGGCGGCCATCCGCGACCAGGTGCGCCCTGAGGCCATCATCACCGATGGAGGCAGCGTCAAGTGCAGTGTGGTCGAGGACGCGCGTGCGGTCTTTGGCGCCGTGCCACCGCGTCTGGTACCCGGGCATCCGATCGCCGGCACCGAACACAGTGGGGTGGAGGCCTCGTTTGCCGAGCTTTACCGGCAACGGCGTGTGATCCTGACGCCTTTGCCTGAGACCGACCCTGAGGCCGTGGTCCAGGTAACCGCCATGTGGGAGGCATGCGGGGCTGAGGTCGCGACGATGTCGGTTGCCCATCACGACGAGGTGTTGGCCGCGACCAGTCATCTGCCGCACATGCTCGCCTTCGGACTGGTCGATTCACTGGCGCGGATGCACGAAAACGACGAGATCTTTCGCTATGCCGCCGGTGGCTTCCGTGACTTCACCCGCATCGCCTCCAGCAATCCGGTCATGTGGCGCGACATCTGTCTGGCCAACCGCGAGGCACTGAGCGCGATGCTGGCCCGGTTCAGCGTCGAGATGACCGATCTGGCCGAGAGCATCCGCCGCGCCGACGGCGAACATCTGTTCGAAATCTTCGCCCGCGCCAAGGCGGCGCGCGATCGCTATGTCGATCAGGCACACCCGGCGAACCTACGAATAAAACCGTCCGCCGACCCCAGAACCCTGGTCCCGGACAGACGCGCTCTCCCCGTCGTCGGCTTCGTCGCGCCCAGCGGCAGCGGCAAGACGACGCTGTTGCGACGTCTTACCGCGGCACTTCAGTCGCGCGGGCTGCGCGTCGGCTATCTCAAGCACGCCCACCACAGCTTCGATCTGGATCGTCCCGGCAAGGACAGCTACGAGATCCGCGCCGCCGGGGCCGACCAGACCCTGCTCGCCTCACGCGAGCGCTGGGCCTTGCAGATGGAGAACGACCGCACGGGTGAGGACCCGGATCTAGAGGCAATGCTGGCACGCTTTGAGCGCGACCGGCTCGATCTGGTTCTGGTCGAGGGCTTCAAGCACGCCCACTATCCCAAGATCGAGGTCTATCGCGCCGCGTTGGGTCAGGCGCCGTTCTATCCGGACGATCCCGAGATCATCGCCCTCGCGACCGATGATCCGCCGCCCGTCTTCCCTCATCCGCCCGTCCTGCCATTGACCGAGATCGATGCACTGGTTGATTTCATTTTCAGTCAAGCCAGACTTTGACATCCTCCCTGGCCTGAAGGGCAGAGATTCCTACAGCGCTTGACCCAGGCATCAAAAGACGTGCGTGAAACCAGCCTCTGTGAAACAGGAGGTCAGCTTTGTGGATGCTCGAGGATGAATGAGTAAGTCTGATGGACCGGTCTGCCACCGCATTTTCCAGGTTCGATGGTGATACGTTCGGGCGTAGGCTGGTCATGGCCAGCTTCACCGATTTGTCTTGAGGTCGTCACTGGACTCATGCGGGATGCCCGGCTCGGTCTGCCGATCACGCTGGACCAGGCGCGTAACACCATTGGCGAGATGGTCGGCTCGATCTTTCGCAATCAAAACGCGCTCCTGGCCTTGGGGCGCATCCGCCATCGCGATCGCTATACCTTCGAACACTCGGTCAATGTCGCAGTGCTCATGGTCTCGTTTGCGCGCGAGCTGGGGATGGAGCCCTCGGTGATCGAGGAGATCGGTATCGGCGCCCTGCTGCACGACATTGGCAAGACCCAGGTTCCGGACGCCATCCTGAACAAACCCGGCCGGCTCTCGGACGATGAGTTCGCGATCATGCGCAGCCACGTCGTCCATAGCCGCGACATCCTCGCCGCCATCCCGGGGTTCTCACCGATGGCGCTGGCGGTTGCCGCCGAGCATCACGAGCGCTTCGATGCCACCGGCTATCCGGACGGTAAGGGCGGCGAGTCGATCTCGGTCTATGGTCGGATGGCGGCCATCGTCGATGTCTATGACGCCATCACCGCGGATCGCGTCTATCACAATGGGATGGAGCCCCATCAGGCGTTGCGCAAGCTGCTCGAATGGAGCCGTTTTCACCTCGACCCTGATCTGGTCCGGCATTTCATCCGCTGTGTCGGCATCTATCCGGTCGGCAGTCTGGTCCGGCTGGAGAGCAACCGGCTTGGTGTGGTGCTTGAGAATGGACGAGAAGGGCACAAGGCACCCATCGTTCGGGTCGTGATGGATGCGCGCTGGCGCCGCTTTCTGCCGGTTGAGGATCTGGATCTGTCCCGTAAAGTCCGCGGCAGACAGGATCGCATCCTGGGTATCGAAGACCCCAGTCAATGGGGGATAGATTGCGACGCGATCCTGATGCTGCCGTGCTGACAGACCGAGGCCCGCATCCAGCGGGCCTCGGTTGAACGGCGTTTGCTCGCCCCGTTCAGGTGACGGCGGTGCCCAAGGCCGAGTCCTGGGGGATGACGCCCAAGACGTTTCGCATGAAGCGCTGAATGCGGCTGAGGATCTCGGGATGGTCACTGAGGACCACGACCCGGGCGCCGATGTGCTGGAGCCGTTCGTTGAGCATCCACAGCAACGCCAGACCTGAGTCGAAGAGGCGTTCCAATTGGGTCAGATCCATGACACAGGTCTGAAGATTGGCGGGGATCGCAGCGAACACCCGGCAGACTTCGTCGGTGCTCGTCAGATCCAGGTTGCCATGGAAGGAGAGGTCGAGCCTATCCTCGCTTGGGATAAACGACGTTATCAACGGCATGGTAACCATCCTCCAGTGAGGTGCCGCAAGCCGGTCAGGGTTTACGGCAAGGGGTTGGGTCTCTTCTGAGCAGTCGGGAGGCCCTGATGACCGGGCGGCGCTGATTATGGACCCATTGATCAGTGTTTGGCCAGTGTCCCGTCAGTCCAGTCTCGTGGTTCTCGATGGCCGGGCAGGGGGCTTTGCGTACAAGCCCATTATTAACATAGGTTTATGGAATCTCAGGAATCCGTATGACTACTTAACACAGATGATTCCAGACTCCAGACCCATCCCTTTCGAAGCGGCTGCTCAGGGTTGGGACCCTAAAACCGCGGCGAGGTTCAGCGCGTCCAGTCGAGCATCTCGCTGGCATGGTCGCGGGTGCGGGCGGTGATCTCGGTGCCACCGAGCATCCGGGCGATCTCATCGATGCGGGCGCGGTCGTCGAGCGGTTCGATGCGGGTGAAGGTCTCACCCTCGATGATCTCTTTGCGCACACGCAGCTGATGATGCGCCTGGGCGGCGACCTGGGGCAGGTGGGTGACGCAGAGCACCTGGCGCGACTCACCGAGTTTGCGCAGCAGGCGTCCGACGATCTCGGCCACGCCCCCACCAATGCCTACATCGACCTCATCGAAGACCAGGGTCGGCACCCGTCCACATTCGGCGGTGGCGACCTGGATGGCGAGACTGATGCGCGAGAGCTCGCCGCCGGAGGCGACCCTGGCCAGGGGTTGCAGGGGCTGGCCGGGATTGGCGCTGACCCACATCTCGACCCGCTCCAGGCCATGGGCGCTCGCGCGTTCCGCGGGCAGTGGATCAAGCTGGATCTCGAATTGACCGCCGCTCATCCCGAGCTGCTGCATCGAGCGTGTGACCGTGGGCGCAAGCTGCTCGGCGGCGGCCCGGCGGGCGTGCGTGAGTTCGGTGGCAGCGGCAAGGAAGTCGCACCACATCCGTTCGCGGCGCTCGCGCAGATCGCCGAGCGTGAGGTCGGACTGTTCGAGCGCCTCCAGTTCGGCGCGACGCTGCTCGAGCAGCTCGGGCAGTTCGGTCGGCTTGACGCGATACTTGCGCGCGAGATCATGGATCTGACCGAGACGGTGCTCGACTGTTTGGAGCAGGGCCGGATCCAGATCCAGCCCATCGAGATAGCGGCGCAGTCCGGCCGCCGCCTCGCTGGCATGGATGGCGGCTGTTTCTAGCAGATCCCGACTCTCGGTCAACGCCGGATCGATGCCGGCCAGCTCATCGAGCTCGCGCGTGGCGGTGCGCAGCTGATCGTCGATTGCAGGTTCACCGTCCGCCAGCAGGATCAGCAGGCGTCCAACCGTCTCCTGCAGCCGTCCGAGATGGCTCAAGCGGCGCTGTTCCTGATCGAGGTTTTGAATGTCCGCGACGCTCAATCCCAGCGCTGCGAGTTCTGCAACCTGGAAGCGCAGCAGATCCAGCCGTGCGGCGCGGTCGGTACTGGCCGCCTCCAGCGCCTGGAGGCGCTGGTCGAGGTCGCGGAAGGTACGAAAGGCCGTTGCGACTGCCGCGCTCTTGTCACCGTGCCTGCCATAGGCATCGAGCAGGTCGCGCTGGGCATCGGGGCGCAGCAGCGATTGGTGGGCGTGCTGGCCGTGGATGTCGACCAAGCGTTCGCCGAGGTCGCGCAACTGGGCACTGGTCGCCGCGCGTCCGTTGATGAAGGCACGCGAGCGGCCCTCGCGCGCGATCAGGCGCCGGATCACGCAGGCATTGTCATCGTCCAGGCCCTGCGCGACCAGCCAGTCGCGCGCGTCCGGCGCACGATCGAGGTCGATCTCGGCCAGGATCTCGGCGCGTTCGCATCCGACACGGATCAGTCCGGCCTCGGCCTTGTCGCCAAGCACCAGTCCCAGCGCCTCGATCAGGATCGACTTGCCGGCACCCGTCTCGCCAGTGAGCGCGGTCATGCCGGGGCGCAATTCGAGCTCGAGATGACTGACGATGGCCAGATCCCGGATCTGGAGATAAGTCAGCATGGCGAGGTCCGTGTAATGTTATGCCCGCCCCAGTGGAGCTTGGCACGCAGAATCTGATAATAGTCGTGGCCCTTGGGATGGATCAGATGGGCCGTGTGCGGATGGCGCGCGATCCGTACCCAGGCACCGGGCGGCAGTCGCAAATCGGTCTGGCCGTCGCAGGTGACCTGGACATGGCCCTGCTCAGACCCGAGCACCCGGACATCGATGGTGCGTCCAGCCGGTACCACGAGTGGGCGATTGCTCAGATCGTGCGGGCAGATGGGGACCAGCAGGATCGCCTCCAGCGCCGGATCGACCAGTGGGCCGCCGCCCGAGAGCGCATAGGCGGTCGAGCCGGTCGGGGTCGAGACGATGAGTCCGTCGGAGCGCTGGACGCTGACGAAGATGCCATCGATCCGGATCTCCAACTCGATCAGGCGGGCTGTGCCCCATTTGTGAATGGTCACGTCGTTGAGCGCGGCCTCGGGTTCGCCGCTGTCCTGGTCGGTGACGATCCGGGCCGCGAGCATCGAGCGTCGATCGGAGGCGAACTCACCGGCCAGGACACGGTCCAGCGTCGATTCGATATGTTCGGGCGAGACATCGACCAGAAAACCCAGTCGCCCGAGATTGATACCGAGCATCGGAACGTCGTGCGGCGCCATGACCCGCGCAGCATGCAGGAGGGTGCCGTCGCCGCCGACCACGACGATCAGGTCGCAGACTGCACCCAGTTGGTCCAGGGTTAGGGCCTCGCCGATCGGGGCGTCGAGTAGGCGGGCGCTCTCGGCCTCCAGCCGCACCTCGACGGCGCGCGCGCGCAGATGTTTGCGCAGTCGCACGAGGGTTCCGCGCACCCGCTCGGGGTCGCCCTGCTTGGCGATGAGACCGAGGGTCTGGAAGGCGGGCATGGGCTCAACCGCGTTTGTGTGTGGAGGCTAAAGGCGTCCTGTTGGACGACGTTGCGGATTCTAGCAATGGCTCCAGGCGTTTTCGATGCTCGGATCAGGGCGTACTCACCTTGACAGCCTGAGTGGGAATCCCTAAATTGGGTGTTAGCACTCTAGCTTTGTGAGTGCTAAAATCATGCGCGAACGCAATTCAGACAGTATTGCTATCGACCATCGTGGGTATCGGGAAACGCACATCTACCCGTGATAAGCTCCTGAAGACCGAGGGCCGGGTCAGTGAGCGCGCGCAGCATTTTCTCAAGGCACTGGTCGAGCGCTACATCCGTGAGGGCCAGCCGGTCGGCTCACGCACCCTTGCTAAGGATACCAAACTCGATCTCAGTCCGGCGACCGTGCGCAATGTCATGGCCGATCTGGAGGATCTGGGGCTGATCACCTCGCCCCATACCTCGGCGGGGCGGGTACCAACGGTGGCCGGTTATCGCCTGTTTATCGACACATTGCTGACGGTGCGTCCGCCCTCGGAGGACGATATCGCCTCATTGCGCGCCCAGTTCGAGGCGCTCCAGGATCCCAAGTCCCTGGTTGAGACCGCCTCGAATCTGCTATCGGACATCACCCATCTGGCTGGGGTGGTGATGATGCCACGCCATGAGCGTCAAGCCTTCCGCCAGATCGAGCTGCTGCCGTTGTCGGACACGCGCGTGCTGGCGATCCTGGTAACCAGCGAGGGTGAGGTTCACAACCGCATCATCAACACCGAACGGCGTTTCACGCCCTCGCAGCTCGAGCAGGCGGCGAACTATCTCAACCAGATGTTCACCGGGCAGGACATCAAAGATGTCCGCAAGCGGTTGCTGGAGGATCTCCAGAACACCCATGCCCACATGGATCAGATGATGATGCACGCCCTGGCCATGGCGCAGAACCTGGTGGCCTCGGCCGAAGACCACGACGACTGTTACATCGCCGGACAGACCAATTTGATGGAGTTCGGCGAGCTGGCGAGTGTGGATCGGCTCAAGGCGCTGTTCGATGCCTTCACCCAGAAGCGTGAGATCCTGCACATCCTGGATCGCTGCATCGCCGCCGAGGGGGTGCAGATCTTCATCGGCGAGGAGTCGGGCTATGCGCTGCTTGGCGATTGCAGTCTCGTGACCACGCCCTATCGGGTGGATGATCGGGTCGTCGGTGTGCTGGGTGTCATCGGCCCGACGCGCATGGACTACCAGCGGGTGATCCCGATCGTCGATGTTACGGCGCGCCTACTAGCAGCGGCGCTGCGGCAGCGAGAGTGCGAAACAGAGTTTTAACCGGAGGTCTTTTGATGAGCACTGAACCCCAGAGCCCGGAGGTGGCGCCTCAGGAAGCGCGCCAGCACGACGAGGCCGCCGTGCGCGCGGCCGTGGAGGCCTACAGGGAAGCCGACAGCACGCTCGACGAGATATCCATGCCGACGGACGGGTTGAACGCCGAGCCCGCGGCGACGCCCGAGTCCGAGGCCGCCCAGCCTGAGGAACCTTCGGTCGAGGAGCTAAGCGCGGCCCTGGATGCCGCGCGCGCCGAGATTGAGGAGAGCCGTGATCAGGTCCTGCGCGCCCGCGCCGAGTTGGAGAATCTCAAGCGCCGTCATGCCCAGGAGCTAGAAAAGGTGCACAAGTTTGCACTCGACGGCTTCGTGCGCGAGCTGCTCCAGGTGCGCGACAGTCTCGAACTCGGCTGCAACGCGGCACGGGACGCAAACACCGACGTCGGTAAGCTGCGCGAGGGCACGGAACTGACGCTCAAACTGCTCGGCGACGTGATGGAAAAGTTCGGCGTGGGCGTGGTCGATCCGACCGGTCAGCCCTTTGACCCCGAGTTCCATCAGGCCATGTCGATGCAGCCGCGCGATGATGTACCGCCCAATACCGTGGTGCTGGTCATCCAGAAGGGCTATACCCTCAACGGGCGCCTGGTGCGTCCGGCACTGGTCATGGTCTCGCAGGCGCCGGAACAGTAGCGCGCATGGGGATCGCCGCGCCCTAACCCTCCCGTGGTTTCGGTCAGCGGGCGGCGCAATAGGCTTGAAGGTTTTGGGGTCTTGCCCCAATTGCAACGGATTAGGTGGCGCGCACCGTGCCATTCCAAACGCTTTCGGAGAATAAAACCTATGGGAAAGATCATCGGTATCGACCTCGGCACCACCAACTCGTGCGTAGCCGTGATGGAAGGGGGCAACGTCAAGGTCATCGAGAACGCCGAAGGCGACCGGACCACACCCTCGATCGTCGCCTACACCAGCGATGGCGAGATCCTGGTCGGTCAGTCGGCCAAGCGCCAGGCCGTCACCAACCCCAAGAACACCCTCTTTGCCATCAAGCGCCTGATCGGGCGACGTTTCGATGACGCTGTCGTCAGCAAGGACCGCGACATGGTCCCCTACAAGATCGTGCGTGCCGACAATGGCGACGCCTGGGTCGAGGTCAATGGCAAAAAGATGGCCCCGCCCGAGATCTCGGCCAAGGTGTTGCAGAAGATGAAGAAGACCGCCGAGGACTATCTCGGTCACCCGGTCACCGAGGCAGTGATCACGGTCCCGGCCTACTTCAACGACTCGCAGCGTCAGGCGACCAAGGATGCCGGGCGCATCGCCGGTCTCGAGGTCAAGCGCATCATCAACGAACCCACGGCGGCGGCGCTCGCCTACGGCATGGACAAGAAGCGCGGGGATCAGAAGATCGCCGTCTATGACCTGGGCGGCGGTACCTTCGACATCTCCATCATCGAGATCGCCGAGATCGAGGGCGAGCACCAGTTCGAGGTACTCTCGACCAATGGCGACACCTTCCTCGGCGGTGAGGACTTTGACCTGCGCATCATCGACTACCTGGTCGAGACCTTCAAAAAAGAGCAGGGGGTGGATCTGCGCAATGATCCGCTGGCGCTCCAGCGGCTGAAGGAGGCCGCCGAGAAGGCCAAGATCGAGCTCTCTTCGAGCCAGCAGACCGACATCAATCTGCCCTATATCACTGCCGATCAGACCGGACCCAAGCACCTCAACATCAAGCTGACCCGCGCCAAGCTGGAGTCCCTGGTCGAGGATCTGATCGAGCGCACCATGGAACCCTGCCGCATCGCGCTTAAGGACGCGGGGCTGACCGCCAGTGAGATCAACGAGGTCATCCTGGTCGGCGGTCAGACCCGCATGCCCAAGGTCCAGGAGCAGGTCGAACGCTTCTTCGGCAAGACCCCGCGCAAGGATGTCAACCCCGACGAGGCCGTCGCCATCGGGGCGGCGATCCAGGGTGGTGTGCTCGCGGGCGAGGTCAAGGACGTGCTGCTTTTGGACGTCACCCCGCTGTCGCTCGGCATCGAGACACTCGGCGGTGTGATGACCAAGCTGATCGAGAAGAACACCACCATCCCGACCTCGGCGAGCCAGGTGTTCTCGACCGCCGACGACAACCAGACCGCTGTCACCGTGCACGTCCTCCAGGGCGAACGCGAACAGGCCAAGTACAACAAGTCGCTCGGTCGCTTCGACCTGACTGACATCCCACCGGCCCCGCGCGGTGTCCCCCAGATCGAGGTCAAATTCGACATCGACGCCAACGGCATCCTCCATGTCTCGGCCAAGGACAAGGCGACCGGCAAGCAGCAGTCGATCGTCATCAAGGCCTCTTCAGGGCTGTCTGAAGAAGAGATCCAGCGCATGATCAAGGATGCCGAGGCCCATGCCGAGGACGACCGCCAGTTCCATCAGCTGGTCGCTGCGCGCAACCAGGCCGATACCATGATCCATGCCGTGCGCAAGTCGCTGGAACAGCTTGGCGATCAGGTCGAGCGCGGCGAGAGGGAGTCGATCGAGGCCGCCATCAAGGAGCTGGAAGAGGCGGTCAAGGGTGAGGATCGGGGGCGCATCGAGTCGCTGACCAAGAAGCTCGGCGATGTCTCCGGCAAGCTGGCCGAGCGGATCTATGCCAAATCCGGTGATGCCGGCGCGGGTGGGCAGTCGTCGAGCGCCGGCTCGTCCGGCAGCGGCACCCATGACGACGTGGTCGACGCCGAGTTCGAAGAAGTCAAGGACGATCGCAAGTGAGTCGATGGGCATGGCCGACTCACCGACCATCCGTCGAAGTGTACTGGCGCCCGCGGCCCTGGCGCCCCTTCCTTTTAGGGAGGATACAAGGACCACGGGTACATCGGTCGGTCAAATTCGCCTGGTGTCATTCGGCAGCCGACGCTGACGACTGAAAACCGACCACTCGACACTGAATACATGGCAAAACGCGACTATTACGAAGTGCTTGGGGTTCAGCGCAACGCCAGTGAGGCCGACATCAAGAAGGCCTTCCGGCGGTTGGCGATGAAGTACCACCCTGACCGCAATCCGGGCGACAGCGAGGCCGAGGCCAAGTTCAAGGAGGCCAAGCTCGCCTATGACGTGCTGACCGATCCCAAGAAGCGTTCGGCCTACGATCAGTTCGGTCATGCTGGCGTCGAGGGGGCCGGATCCGGGTTCGGCGGTTTCGGCGGCGGGCCAGGCGACTTTGCCGGCACAGGCTCCTTCTCCGACATCTTCGGCGACGTCTTCGGCGACATCTTCGGCGGCGGGCGCGCCAGCGGGCGGCGCGCGCAGCGCGGGGTCGATCTACGCTACGACCTGTCGCTGACCCTAGAAGAGGCGGTCGCGGGTAAGGAAGTCAAGATCCGCATCCCAACCTGGGTCGATTGTCAGTTCTGTAACGGCACTGGCGCCAAGCCGGGCACCAAGCCCAAGACCTGTCCGACCTGCGGCGGTCATGGTCAGGTGCGGATGCAGCAGGGGTTCTTTTCTATCCAGCAGACCTGTCCCGAGTGTCGGGGTACAGGCACCATCATCGAGGAGCGCTGTCCGCACTGTTATGGGCGGGGGCGGATCCAGGAAGAAAAGACGCTGGCGGTCAAGGTTCCGCCGGGGGTCGATACCGGCGACCGTATCCGGCTGGCGGGCGAGGGCGAGCGCGGTGAGTACGGCGGGCCCCCGGGGGATCTCTATGTCCAGATCCAGGTCATGGAGCATCCGATCTTCACCCGCGAGGGGTCTGACCTCTACTGTCAGGTGCCGATCAGCTTCGTCACGGCGGCGCTCGGCGGCGAACTGGAGGTGCCGACGCTCGACGGTAAGGTGGTGCTCAAGATCCCGCCCGGGACCCAGACCGGCCGGATGTTCCGTATCCGCAACAAGGGCGTCAAACCCGTGCGCGGCGGCGTGGTCGGGGATCTGATCTGTCGCGTCCAGATCGAGACGCCGGTAGACCTCACCGAACGCCAGAAGGAACTGTTGCGCGAGTTCGAGGCCAGCCTCCAGGCAGGCGGGTCGCGGCACAATCCGCAGTCGCATTCCTGGCTCGACGGGGTCAAGCACTTCTTCGAGAAGATGGGCCTCTAGATCAGGCAGGCTCAGGAGGGCGAACAGGGGATCCGGCCGTCAGCGCGCCCAAAAGCGAGCAAAGGTCCGGTGTCCCGATCGAACACCGGACTGGATGGCGCTATGAATCCACTTCGGTCACTGGATCGATGACCCTGGGTTCTACCTTCCAAATGTGTTCGGCATACTCGCGGATCGCTCGATCCGAGGAAAAGCGCCCGATGCGCGCGACATTGAAGATCGACATCCGCGTCCAGCGTTCTCTGTCCTTGTAGGTGTCGCTTACCGTCTTCTGGCAATCCAGATAGGCGCGATAGTCGGCGAGCACCATGAAGGGGTCGTGATTGATGAGGTTGTCGGTCAACGGGCGGAAGAGCTGGGTGTCGCCGTGCGAGAAGAGTCCCGAGTTGATCAGATCGATGTCCGATTTGAGTTCGGGGTCGTTTTGATAGAATTCCCAGGGCCGATAACCGGTTATCTGACGCTGTAGCGCCTCCTCGGCCGTCATCCCGAACAGAAAGAAGTTTTCCGCCCCTACGGCCTCGCGGATCTCGACATTGGCCCCGTCGAGGGTGCCGATGGTCAGCGCCCCGTTCATCGAGAACTTCATGTTGCCTGTCCCCGATGCCTCCTTTCCGGCAAGCGAGATCTGTTCCGAGAGGTCGGCTGCTGGATAGAGCCGCTGACTATTCTTGACGTTGAAATTGGGTAAGAAGGCCACCCGAATCCAGCCGTTGACCTGGGGGTCATTGTTGATGACCGCGCCGACGGCGTTGATGAGCTTTATCATGAGCTTGGCCATGAAATAACCGGGTGCAGCCTTGCCCCCGAAGATAAAGGCGCGCGGCACCAGGTCCTGCGTCTGGCCCTGTTTGATCTGCTGATAACAGCGGATGACGTGCAGCACCTTGAGATGCTGGCGCTTGTATTCGTGAAAGCGCTTGGCCTGGACGTCGAACAAAGACTCTGGATCGAGACGGATGTCCGTAGTCTGCTGCATCCACTCGACCAGATCCCGCTTGGCGGCGTACTTGACCGCGCGCCACTCTGCCTGAAAGCCGGCGTCATCGACATGCGCCTCCAGCTCACGCAGCAGTTCCAGGTCGCGAATCCAGTGGTCGTGACCGCAGGTCCGGGTGATGAGCTTCGAGAGACGTGGGTTGGCGACCACCATGAACCGCCGCGGCGTGACCCCATTGGTGACATTGTGGAAACGGTCGGGCCAGAGATCGGCGAAATCCTTAAAAAGCATGGTCTTGACCAGCTTGGAATGCAGTTTAGCCACGCCGTTGACCGCCCGGCTGCCGACGACCGCCAGATTGGCCATGCGTACCCGTCGCTCGCTGCCCTCGGCGATCAGCGACATCCGCCAGACGCGCGCCTCGTCGCCTAGGAAACGCATCCGCACCTCATCGAGGAAGCGGCGGTTGATCTCATAGATGAGTTCGAGATGTCGTGGGAGCAGACGCTCGAACAGGCTCACCGACCAGGTCTCCAGGGCCTCGGGCAGGAGCGTGTGGTTGGTGTAGCAGAAAGTCCGATGGGTGATATCCCAGGCCTGCTCCCAGCTCATGGCATGTTCGTCGAGTAACAGGCGCATCAGCTCGACCACCGCGAGCGCCGGATGGGTGTCATTGAGCTGGATGACGAACTTTTCGGCAAAGGTCTCCAGTGGTCCGACCGTGTTCAGATGCAGCCGGATCATGTCTTGTACCGAGCAGGAGACGAAGAAATATTGCTGCTTGAGCCGCAACTCCTTGCCCGCCTCGGGTTCGTCGTTGGGATAGAGCACCTTCGAGATGGTCTCGGCCTGGATGCTGGCATGGACCGCACCGTAATAGTCACCTGTGTTGAAGGCCTGGAAGTCAAACGAGCACGTGGCCTCGGCCTTCCATAGCCGCAGCAGATTGGCGTTCGCGGTGCGGTAGCCCAGAATGGGCGTGTCGTAGGCCATACCGTTGATCACGAGTGCCGGTTGCCAGCGCCGGCGTGTCTGGCCCCTTTCGTCGCGATAGGATTCGGTGTATCCGCCGTAGCCGACCGCAAAACGGATCCTGGGCCGGGGGATCTCCCAGGGATTGCCGTTGCGCAGCCAGTTGTCGGTCTTCTCGACCTGCCAGCCGTCCTCGATGGCCTGATCGAAGATCCCGAACTCATAGCGGATCCCATAGCCGATGGCCGGGATCTGGCAGGTCGAGAGCGACTCCATGAAGCAGGCGGCCAACCGTCCGAGTCCGCCGTTCCCCAGTCCGGGTTCTTCCTCTTCCTCGAGGATGGCCTCGAGATCCAGCCCCAGTTCCTTACTGGCCTCGTGCGCCGTCTCCATGATGCCGAGATTGACGAGGTTAGTCGCCAGATGCGGGCCGAGCAGATATTCGGCCGAGAGATAGCAGACGGTGCGTGCATGACTGGTCTTAAAGACCTGGGCTGATTCGACCCAGTGTTTGAGCAAGCGGTCGCGGGTCGTGAAGGCAGCCGCCATATAGAGGTCGTGCGGAGAGGCCACCTCGCGGAAGCGGCCCTGGATATAAAAGAGGTTGTCGAGGAAGTCCTGTTTCAGCGCGGCCTTGGACAGACCGGTGCGGGTGTGTTCACCTGTTCTGGGTACTGATTCTTGGGAGTTCGGCGTACTCATGCTGTCTCCTCAAATCATATTTGGCGGGGCACCGGCACTCTAAAACGCTTGTAGATGGCCGTCCACCACCAAACCATGATCATCGCGCGGCCTCAGTGAAGCTCAGGATGAAACGACTGCCTTGGGGGCTGGCAGGGCGGTAGCTCAACTGGATCCCGTTGGATTCGGCCAGCTGGCGGGCGATGTAGAGCCCAAGCCCGGTGCCCTGACTCCTGGTGGTGAAGAATGGACTGAAGATGTCGCGTGCGATCTTCGGATCGATCCCGGGCCCGGCGTCCTCGACCTCTAGATGGATCTGGTCCGGATCCTGTCCTCGCCCCAGCCTGAGTTGGATGCGCACAGGTTCGCCGGGGCAGCGGCCATGGATGAGGGCGTTTTCGCATAGATTGGCCAGGATCTGATGGAGATGGCGTGGATCGGTCTCGATCTCGAGCGGTCGCGACTCGATCCGTACCTCGAGGCTGGAGGGCGCAAGCCCATGCTGTTCACGAAACTCCTCGGCGAAGGCCAATACCCAGGTCACTAACTCGATCGGGCAGGGCTCGATCCGAAGACCGCGCGAGAGCTGGAGCACGCTGCGCACCGTCTCCTCGATACGTGCGCTGTTGCGCTGGATGATGTCGAGCAGATGCCGATTTTCGTCTGACAGCGCCGGGCTTTCCGAGAGCAGCTGACTGGCATGACTGATGGCGCTCAGCGGATTGCGGATGTTGTGCGCGATGCTGGCCGTCAGGGTGCCGAGCGAGGCGAGCTTGATCTGCTGGGCCTTGTGCTCGACCTCCTGGTTGTCGCGCAGATAGACGACGACACCGTTGGCGCACCTGTGTCCAAGCTGCTTGAGCGAGACCCGGACCTCGCGGTCGGCGATGGTCAGACGGCCCTCGCGCGGATGGGTGGCACAGACTTGATCGACGAGCCATTGATCCAGTTCGACCGAGAGTTCATGAAGCGCCGTGCCTGAGCGGATGCGCCGCGCGCCAATTAGTTTCAAGGCGGCGGCATTGATCAATCTCAGCCGTCGCTTTCCGTCGGCGACCAGGATACCGGTGCCAATACTCTGGATGATGAACTCGTTGAGCTGCGACAGATCGTCGATATCGACCTGATGCTGTGCGGCCAGCGCCTCGGCTGAGCGCACCCGTCGGTAGAGCACATGCGCCAGCAGGGCAACAGTAAAGAAGAGCAGACCCAGCAGGCCGGCCTGGGTGAAGGAGATCGCCGCATGGCTGGCGAGCAGGGCGCTGTAGATCTGCTCGATGATGACGGCCAGCGAGGCGAGTGCCGCAAACAGGAGCGACAGTCGCCCCTCCAGCATGAGCGCGCCTGCGGCCACGGCGAGTGCGAGCAGGATACCGAGCCCGCTGGTAACGCCGCCGGCGGTGTGCATGAGCGCGGTATAGAACAAGATATCGATGAAGATGGCGAGCTGGACCTGAGTGATCCGCCCGGGTCGGCGCGTCGAGAGTCCCAGACCGCTCGCAAGCACGACCACGGCATAGACGACCAAGATGTCCCAGACCAATTGCGTATTGGAGCGGGCCAACGCCGGGTCGTCGGCGGCAGGTGAGAACGCCAACACCAAACCTATGACCATCAGCAGACGGAAGAGAAAGAGCCAGCGCAGGGCGCTCCAGCTCGGATAGACAGAATCTGTGGCGGGGGCGACATCCATCTGGGTGGGCCAAGGCACGCGATCGAGAGAGATCGGACCCGCCAGACTGAGCGGGTATTCGGTTGTATTATGCGCCGACTCAGCCGTTGCGCCGATCCCCTCCGCGGGGCCGGCGCCTCATTCAGGGTCGATCCGAATGAACCTACACGAATTTCAAGCCAAACAGTTGTTGCGGGAGCGCGGACTCGCGGTCCCAGATGGGGTCCTGGTCGAGCAGCCAGAAGCTGTCCCTGAGGCCTGCGCCCGGCTCGGCGGCACGCGCTGGGTCGTCAAGGCCCAGATCCATAGCGGCGGGCGCGGCCAGTCCGGCGGTGTGGTGCTGGTCGAGGGTCCAGACCAGGCCGAGCGCGAGACGCGCCGTCTGCTTGGATCCCGGCTCGTCACCCACCAGACTGGTCTGGGGGGGCTTCCGGTCGGATCAGTCCTGATCGAGCGCCCGACGGCGATCGTGCGCGAGCTCTATCTAGGACTACTGGTCGATCGCACCAGCGAGCAGTTGCTGTTCATCGCCTCATCCGCCGGCGGTATGGACATCGAGCGGGTGGCGGCCGAGACACCGGAGCAGATCCTCAGGGTGCCGGTGCCTCTAGTGGTCGGCGTCCAGCCCTACCAGGCGCGCCGACTCGGCTTCGGGCTGGGGCTAGACGAGGCCAGGATCCAGGCGCTTGGGACCCTGATGGAGCGACTCTATCGGCTCTTCATCGACACGGACGCCAGCCTGATCGAGATCAATCCCTTGGTCCTGACCGATGAGGGCGACTTACTGGCGCTCGATGCCAAGATCAGGCTCGACGATAATGCGCTCATACGGCATCCGGCCTTGGCCGCACTGCATGACCCAAGCCAGGAAGACCCGCGTGAGACGGCGGCGCGGGCGCACGCACTCAACTATATCCATCTCGACGGTCACATCGGCTGCATGGTCAATGGGGCTGGGCTGGCGATGGCGACCCTAGATCTGATCAAGCTCCAGGGTGGACAGCCGGCCAACTTCCTCGATGTCGGCGGCGGGGCAACAGCAGCGCGCGTGGCCGAGGCATTCAAGCTCATCCTCTCCGACCCCAAGGTCGCCGCGATCCTGGTCAATATCTTCGGCGGTATCGTGCGCTGCGATCTGATTGCCGAGGGCATCATCCAGGCGGTGCGCGAGGTCGGGGTCTCGGTGCCGATCGTGGTGCGTCTGGAGGGCACCAATGCCGCGCTGGGGCGGCGTATGCTCGCTGAGAGCGGGCTGGCGCTGCAGACGGCCGAGGACCTCGAGGCGGCGGCGGCCCTGGCAGTCGCCGCCGCACAGCGTGGTTTGGATTCAGGCACGGCATCGCACACTGTGGACGGGGAGGGCGGCGTATGAGCATCCTGGTCGACGCCGATACGCGCGTCATCTGTCAGGGTTTCACCGGCAAACAGGGTACGTTTCATAGCGAACAGGCCATCGCCTACGGCACCAAGCTGGTCGGCGGTGTGACACCCGGCAAGGGCGGACAACGCCATCTCGACCGGCCGGTATTCAACACCGTAAGCGAGGCGGTGCGCGCAACAGGCGCGGATGCCAGCATGATCTATGTGCCGGCGCCCTTCGCCGCCGATGCCATCCTGGAAGCCGCCGATGCCGGGATCCGGGTCATCGTCTGCATCACCGAGGGCATCCCGGTGCTCGACATGCTGCGGGTCAAGGCGGCGCTCGCCGGCAGCGAGACGGTCCTAATCGGCCCCAACTGTCCCGGGATCATCACCCCGGGCGCCTGCAAGATCGGGATCATGCCTGGTCATATCCATCAGCCGGGGCGGGTCGGGATCGTCTCGCGTTCGGGCACCCTGACCTATGAGGCGGTCTATCAGACCACCCAGGTCGGTCTGGGCCAGAGCACCTGTGTCGGGATCGGCGGCGACCCCATCCACGGGATCGGCTTTATCGAGTGTCTGCGTCTGTTTGAGCGCGACCCCCAGACCGAGGCCATCCTGCTGGTCGGGGAGATCGGCGGCGCCGACGAGGAGGCGGCCGCCGAGGTCATCCGTACTGAGATCAGCAAGCCGGTGGTGGCCTATGTCGCTGGGGTCACAGCGCCTCCTGGCAAACGGATGGGTCATGCCGGGGCCATCATCAGCGGCGGCTTGGGCACGGCCGAGGACAAGTATGCGGCGCTTGCGGCCGCCGGTGTCGCGACCGTGCGTTCAGCGGCGCGGATGGGTGCATGTCTGGCCGAGCGGTTAAGCGCCTGTCTCTGAAGGTGATATCCTAGGTCTTAAGCCCGCGCTCGATCATAACCCTATACGTAACAGCCCCCGGAATTGTATCAACGATGATTTCGCTCCTGGATTATGGCGCGGGCAACGTCCGCAGTCTGCGCAATGCCATCCAAACCCTCGGCTTTGAACTCACCGAGATCGAACGCCCAGAGGATATTCTCAAGGCCGAGCGCCTGATCTTCCCGGGCGTCGGTGCCTTTGGGGCCGTCATGGAGCGCTTGCACCACTTGGGTTATGTCGAGCCGCTCCAGGAATATCTGGCCGCCGACAGGCCCTTCCTAGGCATCTGCGTCGGACTCCAGACCCTGTTCGAGGGCAGTGAGGAGTCGCCGGGCATCCCGGGTCTGGGCCTCATCCCAGGTCAAATCCGTCGCTTCGCCAAGTCGGGCTTATCGGTACCCCATATGGGCTGGAACTCGGTCCGGTTGAGGCGGCCCTCGTCGCTGTTTGCACGGTATGCGGGTGAAAAGTTTTATTTCGTCCACTCCTACCATGCCGTGCCGAGCGCGGACAACGCCGACTGGCAGCTTGCACTCACCGATTATGGCGACCCCTTTTTGAGCGCGGTGCAACGCGGCGCCCTGAACGCGGTCCAGTTCCATCCCGAAAAGAGCGGGTCGGCGGGGCTGGCGTTGCTGCGTCGCTTCCTTGCGGCGGACGAGGTCGGCCGCCCCTCGATTGTGGTTCCGCCCACCTTCAACGAACCGACGCGCCTGGCCAAACGCATCGTCGCCTGTCTCGATGTGCGCACCAACGACCAGGGCGACCTGGTCGTTACCAAGGGTGATCAATACGATGTGCGCGAGAAATCCGGGGCACGCGACGTGCGCAACCTGGGCCAGCCAGTCGATCTGGCCGCACGTTATTACGACGAGGGGGCCGATGAGATTAGTTTCCTCAACATCACCGCCTTTCGCGACTTCCCGCTCGCCGATCAGCCGATGCTGGAGGTGCTCAGACGCGCCTCGGAGCGGGTCTTCGTGCCCCTGACCATCGGCGGCGGCATTCGTGCCTTCACCGACGCCGAGGGGCGGCACTACTCAGCCCTCGACGTGGCGCACGAATATTTCCGCTCTGGGGCCGACAAGGTCTCGATCGGTTCAGAGGCGGTCTTGGCCGTAGAGGACTATCTGGCGCGTGGCGGCATCAAGGATGGCTCAACGGCGATCGAACAGATCGCCGCCGTCTATGGCAATCAGGCCGTGGTCATCTCCATCGATCCGCGTCGCGTCTATGTCGAGACACCCGAGTCGACCCACCACGCCGTCGTCGAAACGTCCTTGCCCGGTCCCAAGGGCGAGCGCTACTGCTGGTTTCAGTGCACCATCAAGGGCGGTCGTGAAGGGCGCGACCTCGATGTGGTCGAGCTGGCGCGCGCCTGCGAAGATCTAGGCGCCGGCGAGATCCTGCTCAATTCCATCGACCGCGACGGCACAGGCGCCGGCTTCGACCTGGAGCTGATCGCCCAGGTGCGCGCGGCTGTGTCGATTCCGATCATTGCTTCCAGCGGTGCCGGCTGTGTCGAGCACTTCGCTGAGGTCTTCGCCGCCACCGGCGTCGAGGCCGCGCTGGCCGCCGGCATCTTCCACCGCCGCGAGGTGCCGATCCAGGCAGTCAAGTCCTATCTGCGTGAGCAGGGGATCGAGATCCGGAGCTGATGGGCATGCCGAGACCGGTCGGATGGTTGGGCGTGATCCTGCTGACAGGATTGATGCTGGCCGGCTGCGGATCTTCTGGTGAGCGGCCAGATGATGCCGCGACGCCCTTGGACCGGGAAGCCCTGCTTACGACCGTCGCCTCCTGTCATCTGCTGCGCGTGGGCCAGACCAACGACGTGGCGGCCACGGACGCCACCGTCATCGTCGCCGCAGATAAATATCACCTCTCGATCACCAGCATCGTCGAACGCGCCAACCGCATGGTCAAGGACTATGAGCAGCGTCCGTCGGACCTCATCGCGCGCGCCCTAGAGTCCTGCGATCGGCTGTCCGAATTGACCGGCACGACACCTGCCTTGGTGCGTTTCGAATCCGACGGCACCCTGCGCACCGCCTGGCTGCGCATCGACGGCGTCGAGATCACGCCTGGATTCGCCCAGCGCACCATCGCCGAGCTGCGTCGGCGCAAGGCGATTGGGCTGGTCATCAACAGCCCCGGCGGCTCGGTCGAGGAGGCGCGCAAGCTCGGACGTTATCTGCGCGCCAACGGACTGCGTACCGCCGTCGATGACTACTGTGCCTCGGCCTGTATCGATGTGCTGGCGGGGGGGGTCGAGCGTTACGCCACACGGAGCGCACGGATCGGCGTCCATCAGAGCAAGGTTCCACACCGCTACAGCAGCCACGAGGGCGGCCAGCTCTATGTCGCCGACGCCTTCCTTTATCTACGCGAGATGGGCGTCGATCCTGATGTCGCCATCGCTGCTGCGACCGTCCCCAATGATCGCATCCTCATCATCTCGCTCGCCGAGGCCCTGGCAGCCCGACTCATCACCGGTGTAATCGAGGGGTTCGACTAGGAGGCGCTGAAAAAAGCCCTCCAGAGCTTGATTCAGCTCGCCTGGACCTGGACGGGCGGACGCATCCTAGGGCATTAAGCCCTGATTCGCGCCGGGGCACGTTTACTGCTGCGGCGTGGCGAGGCGCTGGAGTTCGCTAACCAGCAGGTCCGGGTCCTTGCAAACATGGAAGGCCCAGCGCCCCAACTGTCCCCAGTTGTTTGCCGCTGACACCCAGCGCTTGGCGGCGTCGTGCTTGGCATGGTCCTGGTTGTCGGCGTAGCCCTTGATTTCCAACAGCAGGGTCACGCCATTCTTGAGCCGCACGACGAAGTCCGGAAAGTAGGTTTTCTGGTTGCCCAGGTATTCGTAGGGAATGCCCAGTTCCAGGTGGTCGTTGCGGGCGTAGCAAAACACGGTCTCCCTGGCGCTCTCCAGTTGGAACACCGCCTGACCTTCCCAGGAAGCATTGTCCTTCACCACTTGGTTGATATGACTGCGCTCGGTGGCCACAGTCGGGCGGGTGGTCTTGAAGTTCACTTCCGCTGTGGAACCAATGGGCTTGTAGCGATTGAGGCGGGGCATCAGCGGCGGCTCGCCGCTTTCAGTGTCTGGCTCGATGGCGTCCACCAGGCGCGAGACGATGCGCTTGACATAGGTTTCCAGCCCAAGCTCGCAAGGGTTACAGCCCCGGAAATCCACCTTCTGCCGCACGTAGGCGTCCACCAGACGATAGACCTGGGGGAACAGCTGATGGCGTGCCACCAGTCGCTTCTTGGCTTCACTGACACTGATGCCTGGTATGCCCTCGGTGAGTGCCGTCGTCACCAGGCGGGCGATCTCGAACTGGATCGTTTGCAAGTGGGTGGAGCGGTAATACGCCTCCCGGTCCTGCAACTCGGTAGCGAAACCGCCGCCCATGCCCGGGTGCCCACTGCCGTAGCCCACCTGGGGCTTCACGAAGACCGCCGTGGGATTGTTGGACAGTTCCAGGGTCAGGGGCTCCATGCTCGCCACGTCCGCCCGGATGGTGTTCTTCTTCAAGCCGAAGACATAGCCCTCGATGTTCGGGAACTTGATTTCGAAGCCTGCCCGTTCTGGCAGCGCCCGGACATGTTGCTTGGGCTTGTCTTCAGGCGCTGGTTCCTGGGTGGTGCGACCCTTGAAGGGAATGATCGAGAAGGGCACACCGTACACATCCACATATTCTTCCGTGAACAGCCCCGTTTCCGGGTCCAGGGTGTAGTCCATGCGGCGCAATCCCCGCCCGACAACCTGCTCACATAGGAGCTGGCTACCGAATGCCCGCAGCCCGAAAATGTGGGTCACGTTGTTGGCGTCCCAGCCCTCGGACAGCATTTGCACGCTCACCACGCAGCGCACCTGCTCGCCGGGCTTGCCGACCTTGCCCACGGTGTCCACGATCTCCCGCAACACCTCGGCGGCATCCCGCTTGGTACCGCTGGCAGTGCCGGATTCCGCCTCCGCCAACAGCTTGGAGTCGATGCGCAGGGTGGGTTTGCTGTCCTGAGTGTTGCTGAATAGCTCCGGGAACAGCTTGCCGGTGCCATAGGTGGTGCGGGTCTTGGCTCTCTTCTTGGACTTCTTGCCAGCGGCTTCCTCATCTTCGTCCTCGAAGTCCTCGGCACCGACCGCCTCGACGGTCTCCTCGCCCGATATCTGCTTGTAGAACAACTCGGCAATCTGGGTGTTGTCCGCCACAACGATCATGACCGGCGGCACCTTGTCCTGGCGGTTGTCCGCATTCTGGACATACTCGAACCGCTCCTTGTATTGGCTTGCCAGGGTGGTCAGCGCGTCCTCGGCATACTTCCAGGCTGTTTCCGGGCTGGGCTTGCCACGGGTGAGGCGGTCGCCGTTCCTCTTGGCTTCCGCCACCACCCATTCCCACAACTTGAAGTATTTGGGGTCGGGTCTGCCGGTGGTGTCGGAGACTGGCAGGCGGGGGATTTTCACGATGCCGGACTCGATAGCGTCCACCAGCCCAAAGTCGGACACCAGCCAGGGGAAGGGTGAGCCCTCAACATAGCCGCTGCCCGCCAGATAGAACGGCGTGGCGGACAGATCCACGCAGAAGGCGACACCGCAGGCTTGGTTGAGCCTGTCCAAACCGGATACCCAAACCGTCGCCTCCTCCCGTTCCGCCTTTTCCTCGGCGGTCAGGTCCTCGTCCTCGCCCACGGGGCGGGGTCGATAGGCATGATGGGCTTCGTCGTTCAGCACCATGATCGGCGCCCGCTCGTAGAGGTCGCCCAGCACCCGGCGGGCGAAAGCCTCCGGGCTTTCCTCGCCCTTGTTCACCACGGCATAGCTCTTGCCGCCCTCGGCGTGCTCGGACTCGGGGGCAAACTTGTGCCAGTTGGTGATCAACACCTTGCCCTTGCGCAGTTCGGGCAGAAGCTGGGACGGCACGAGGTCGAACCGCTCGTAATAGTTGTCCTCCCGCTCCGGGCGCAGCACTTGCAGCCGCTCGTAAATGGTCAGGTTGGGGCAGACCACCAGGGCGGCATTCGGGAAGCGGCTGTCCCCGGACACGCGTCCCCGATTGCAGAACGCCCAGGCAATGAGCATTGCCATGACCACGGTCTTGCCCGAGCCGGTCGCCATTTTGCAGCCATAGCGGGTCAAGGGCGGCAAGCCCGCCTCGTTGGGCAGGTCCACCAGGGTGGGCGGCACCACGCCTTCCACGGAGGTGATGAAGGAAGGTTGCTCGCCCAGCCGCAGCTTCTGGTAGTCCTCACTGAACAGCTTGGTGTTCCAGCGCGGACGCTTGCCGGAGCCCAGGATTTCGGTCAGGTAAACGATGGTTTCCACCGCCTCCCGCTGGCAGAAGAACAGGCGCCGGGGACGGTCTTCCCGCGCCCAATGGTGCAACAGTTGCTTGGTGATACTGGTGGCGCCTTCATACTTGGCATTGCGCCAGCGCTCCACATCATCCCGCAGGAGATTCACCAGGGGAATGTCATCCCGCTGCTCTTCCGTGAAACCCGCAAGGGACAGCTGCGCCGAGCCGGTGCGCTTACTTTTGTACCAATAGCCCGCCGGGCGCCGTCCTACTTCCAGTCGAGCAGTGCCATCGTTGTCATAGACCCAGTGCTTGTCCGGCGCCTGGTAGGGGTTGCACAGGATGGGCTTGCTGACGGGTTGGACCGGAATGTCCAGCTCGTCCTGGGCGGCGTCCTTACCAGGACCGCTCTTCCTCGCCATGGCTCAATACCCCTCGCCCAGCCGGTGCACACGCATGACCTCGTTGCCCCGTGGGTCGATGACCTTCACCGCCGCCCGCTTGTGCTTGCCCACCGGGAAGGGCAGGGATACGGTGCCGCTCAGGCGGTCGAAGGCGGATTCGTCTATGACCCCCTTCAATGCCTTGGCGAGTTTTCCCCAGGCGGACTTGTCCGGAAAAAACGCCTGGGTGATGCAGAAGGTGCGTCCGTCGTAATCGCTGTCCACGAACCATGCCGCCACCTTGTCCACACGGGTGGCGGTAATGGTGTTCTCCACCGGGTTGTAAATGTCTACGCCTTCCAGGGCAATGCGGAACATCCCCTCGCCCGCGGCTTGCAGGGTCGTGCGGGGGCTGCCGAACACCGTGAACAACTGGCTGTTGGCGGTCTCTTTCAACAAGCCGTCCATCTGCACATCCGGGCGAATGTGCGCTAGGTGACAGCGCACCCGCGGGTTGGGGTCGTCCTGGATGATCGCCTGGGCGGCGCCGTCGAAGGCAAAGCCGGCGAACACCAGGTTTTCGAAGCCCCGGCGGCTGGCGTAGGCGAGGGCGTTTTCCACCTGGTAGGCGGTCACGGGTCCGAACTCGGGACCCACGGAAACCGCCACCGACTGGGGCTTGCCGTCGCCGTTGACCCATTCTCCCTCGGCATGCAGAAACTCGTCCGCCACGGCTTCCAGGCGGGTGAAAGACATTTTCTTGTTGTTGGGGAACTGCACGCCGTCTGCTTTCAGCAGACGCAGCATCTTGTCCAGGAAGGCTTCGGCGTTCGCCGGTTCGTCGGCGGCGGCGAAGGTGGTGAGGTCGCCTTCCGGCTGCTCGATGGGGATTTGCTCTTCCAGGGTCAGTTCTGCCGGCATCACCGCCTCCACGGTGAAGGGTCCCGCCACCCGCACCACGCCCTTGCGCACCTTGGGCTTGTCCACCAGCTCCTCGTTCTCCGCATTGGCGGCAATCGCCGCATTCACCTCGTCCATCTTCGCCCGCCAGGCGGCGCGATACGCCACCAGGGCGTCTTGCAGGGCGGGGTCCCAGTCCGGGTCGGTATCGTAAGGCACCTCCCACTCATACCAGCCAGCGAAGTCCATCGGCACGGTCGTATATTGCGCCCCCGCGCGGTTGGCCGGCGGCAGCAGCCAGCGGCGGCGGTCGGCTTCGGTGACCGCCTTCTTGCCCTCGGCCTTCTGCTTGGCGGCGAGCTTGGCCGCGAGCTTCTGCCGGGCCTCCTTGCCGACCTGGGCGACGGCCGCGTTGAGCGCCGCGAGCTTCTCGTCCAGCATCGGCTGATGCCGCGCGAAGATCGTATCCAGCGCCGTGTTCTGGGCGATGGATTTGAGCGTCACATGCGGCACGGTTTCGCAGTCCAGCGTCTTGGGTTCGCCGTCGCCGTTCCTGAGCCAGGCCCCGTTCGGGTTGCGCCGCCGGTCCTCGTCGTTGATCGGGCGCAACTCGTAGTAGTCGAACTTCGCCGTCATCAGCCGCTGGCGGGCGAGCGCCAGCGCCACGCGGGAAGTGTCGATGGTGATCCAGCGCCGGCCCCACTGCTCGGCTACATAGGCCGTGGTGCCGGAACCGCAAGTTGGATCGAGCACCAGGTCGCCGGG